>OIFK01000213.1_pt1 | contig 37521 bp, 44 predicted proteins | sample 1582071 | NCBI WGS metagenome assembly OIFK01 (sample SAMN07501052, study PRJEB24779) | human gut metagenome | isolation source: stool | host: human infant | place: USA: Pittsburgh, PA | reverse complement strand
AATATATTCGATCACTATCGCCAGCGCTACGAAGCTGCCAAGGACGAAGAGTTCACACTGCAGGAGTTTCTTACCATTTGTCGGCAAGATCGCAGTGCCTATGCCAATGCGGCAGAACGGCTATTGATGGCTATTGGTGAGCCAAACATGGTTGATACTGCCCTGGAGCCACGGCTTTCCCGTCTCTTTTCGAATCGGGTGGTCGCCCGATACCCGGCGTTTGAAGAGTTCTATGGCATGGAAGATGCCATTGAGCAGATCGTCTCCTACCTGAAGCATGCCGCTCAGGGGCTGGAAGAGAAGAAGCAGATCCTTTACCTGCTGGGTCCTGTCGGTGGGGGTAAATCCTCCCTGGCTGAACGGCTGAAAGCGCTGATGCAGCGCGTGCCGATCTATGTGCTGAGCGCCAACGGCGAGCGCAGCCCGGTCAATGACCATCCGCTGTGCCTGTTTAATCCGCAAGAGGATGCGCAAATTCTGGAAAAAGAGTTTGGCATTCCGCATCGCTATCTCGGTACGATCATGTCGCCGTGGGCGGCAAAACGTCTGCACGAGTTTGGCGGGGACATTACCAAATTCCGCGTCGTGAAAGTGTGGCCGTCTATCCTCGAGCAGATCGCCATTGCCAAAACAGAACCCGGTGACGAGAACAACCAGGATATCTCGGCGCTGGTGGGTAAAGTCGATATCCGTAAGCTGGAGCATCACGCGCAAAACGACCCGGATGCCTACGGCTATTCCGGTGCGCTGTGCCGTGCCAACCAGGGGATCATGGAATTCGTCGAGATGTTTAAAGCACCGATCAAAGTGCTGCATCCGCTGCTGACCGCCACCCAGGAGGGGAACTACAACGGGACGGAAGGTATTTCCGCCCTGCCGTTTAACGGGATTATCCTTGCCCACTCTAACGAATCTGAATGGGTGACCTTCCGTAACAACAAAAACAATGAGGCGTTCCTTGACCGTGTGTACATCGTCAAAGTGCCTTATTGCCTGCGGATCTCCGAGGAGATCAAGATTTACGAAAAACTGCTCAACCACAGTGAGCTGGTCCATGCCCCTTGCGCACCGGGAACGCTGGAAACGCTGTCGCGCTTCTCGATCCTGTCGCGCCTGAAAGAGCCGGAAAACTCCAGCATCTACTCAAAAATGCGCGTGTATGACGGCGAAAGCCTGAAGGATACCGACCCGAAAGCGAAATCGTACCAGGAATACCGCGATTACGCCGGGGTCGACGAAGGGATGAACGGTCTGTCGACGCGTTTCGCGTTTAAGATCCTCTCCCGCGTCTTTAACTTCGACCACGCGGAGGTGGCCGCCAACCCGGTACATCTGTTCTACGTGCTGGAACAGCAAATTGAACGTGAACAGTTCCCACAGGAGCAGGCTGAACGCTACCTGGAGTTCCTGAAAGGCTACCTGATCCCGAAATACGCCGAGTTCATTGGCAAAGAGATCCAGACCGCCTATCTGGAATCCTATTCCGAATACGGCCAGAACATCTTCGACCGGTACGTCACTTACGCTGACTTCTGGATCCAGGATCAGGAGTATCGCGATCCGGATACCGGCCAGCTGTTTGACCGTGAATCCCTGAACGCGGAACTTGAAAAAATCGAGAAACCAGCCGGGATCAGCAACCCGAAAGACTTCCGAAACGAGATTGTGAACTTCGTGCTGCGCGCCAGAGCGCATAACAACGGCCGCAATCCGAACTGGACCAGCTACGAAAAACTGCGCACCGTTATAGAGAAGAAAATGTTCTCTAACACGGAAGAGCTGTTGCCGGTTATCTCGTTCAACGCCAAAACCTCAACCGACGAGCAGAAAAAGCACGACGATTTTGTCGACCGTATGATGGAAAAAGGCTATACGCGCAAACAGGTCCGCCTGCTTTGTGAATGGTATCTGCGCGTGCGTAAATCGTCTTAAAACAAGTGCCCGGTAACGCGCTTACCGGGCCAACAAAATGTCCGGCACTTACGGACGCTGCAAGTTGGCAAATGCAGTACGGGGGATATATGACCTGGTTTATTGACCGGCGTCTTAACGGCAAAAACAAGAGCACGGTGAATCGCCAGCGCTTCTTGCGCCGTTATAAAGCGCAAATTAAACAGTCGATCTCCGAGGCCATCAACAAACGCTCGGTGACCGACGTCGACAGCGGCGAATCCGTCTCCATCCCCAACGATGACATCAGCGAACCGATGTTTCATCAGGGGCGTGGCGGCCTTCGCCATCGTGTACACCCAGGTAATGACCACTTCGTCCAGAATGACAGAATCGAGCGACCCCAGGGCGGAGGCGGCGGTTCTGGCAGCGGTCAGGGGCAAGCCAGCCAGGACGGAGAAGGCCAGGATGAGTTTGTCTTCCAGATTTCAAAAGACGAATATCTCGATCTGCTGTTTGAGGATCTGGCCCTGCCGAATCTGAGAAAGAATCAGCACCGTCAACTCAACGAATACAAAACCCATCGTGCGGGCTATACCGCAAATGGGGTGCCCGCCAACATCAGCGTGGTGCGTTCACTGCAAAACTCGCTGGCGCGACGCACGGCGATGACGGCAGGCAAACGGCGCGAACTGCGCGAGCTGGAAACCAGCCTGAAAGTAGTAGAAAACACGGAACCGGCGCAACTGCTGGAAGAGGAGCGCCTGCGAAAAGAGATTGCCGAACTGCGGGCGAAGATCGACCGGGTGCCGTTTATCGACACGTTCGACCTGCGCTACAAGAACTACGAAAAACGCCCTGAGCCTTCCAGCCAGGCGGTGATGTTCTGCCTGATGGACGTGTCAGGTTCAATGGATCAGGCCACCAAGGATATGGCTAAGCGTTTTTATATTCTGCTCTATTTGTTCCTGAGCAGAACGTATAAGAACGTGGAGGTGGTCTACATCCGCCATCACACTCAGGCGAAAGAGGTGGATGAACATGAGTTCTTCTACTCGCAGGAGACCGGTGGCACCATCGTGTCGAGCGCCCTGAAGCTGATGGATGAGGTAGTGAAGGAGCGCTACGATCCGGCGCAGTGGAACATCTACGCCGCGCAGGCATCGGATGGCGATAACTGGGCGGATGACTCGCCGCTGTGTCATGAAATTCTGGCGAAGAAGATCCTGCCGGTGGTGCGTTACTACAGCTACATTGAAATTACCCGTCGCGCCCACCAGACGCTATGGCGTGAGTATGAGCATCTGCAAGCGATGTTTGATAACTTTGCGATGCAGCACATTCGTGACCAGGATGACATCTATCCGGTCTTCCGGGAACTGTTCCAGAAGCAGAGTTCTACAACCTCCAATTAAATGTTATTAATCAGCCAGTTAACCATGTTTTTCTGGCTGATTTTATTGCATTTTCATCCTTAAATTTCACTATATTTTTCATTCGCTTAGCTTTTATTTTGGGGAATGCGATTTTGAAGAAGTGATTATGCAAAACTTCCTTTGAGCTTTAGGATGGCCATCATGCGATGGAGGCAAAATCCTATCGTGCCGACCAAACTACACAAAAAACCAGCCTCTTATGGCTGGTTTTTTTCAGTGACGCATGGGGAACTTTATCTATATTGCAGGGCAATCATCATCTAATGCACGATTGATGAAGAACGTCACCCTACCCAGCACTTCCACTTCTTCAAGCGCTGATCCCTCAATCGCTTCACCATCATCCGTAATGAGTGCCTTGCCCATGAGTTTTGCAAATTGTGTGTGGCCGTCGCACAAAATTAACAACACATCTCCAGGCGTCTTTTTCGTTGCTGGCTCTATGACCGCAAACCCCATATCAGTTTCGAGCAACCTACTATCCGCCCCGATGTTGCACAGGATTGCTGGGGAAAGTTGACGCTCAACATAATCAGCAGCTGGTGATGCGAATCCCATCAGTGCACCCTCCCCATGTTACGCAGGATCCAATAGTGGTTATCGCTGCCGTCGGTGGTCTTATCAGCGAAGCCCGGCTGGTTGCGCTCTATCCAGGCATTCGCTTCTTCGCGCGAGTAGTGCCAGTTGAACTGCCGCAATTTCTCTATGAATGCGTCTGTGGTCAGGTAACGATACCCCTTGGGGTTTAACTCTATGGCCGCAACAAACGCGGCATGAATGTCTGCTGTGCGTGGCATAATCACCTCACAAAATAACTGTATACATATACAGTATCGTCAAATATGAGGGTCGATCAAGTTTCACAGTGGTGCTAAACTTCAGACCTTTCCGAATTGACTGATATATATAATGTTAAAGCTCTTTGCTAAGTACACATCAATCGGCGTCATTAACACGCTCATTCACTGGGTTGTGTTTGCTATCTGCATATACGCGTTTCACACAGGTCAGGCGCTTGGTAACTTCGCCGGATTCGTCGTGGCAGTGTCATTCAGTTTCTTTGCAAACGCCAGGTTCACCTTTAAGTCCTCGACAAGTACGATGCGCTACATGCTGTATGTCGGGTTTATGGGAACCTTGAGCGCAGCTGTTGGTTGGGCTGCCGATAAGTCTGGCATGGCTCCGATCGTGACTCTCATTCTTTTCTCCGCCATCAGTCTGGTGTGCGGATTTATTTATTCAAAGTTCATTGTCTTTAGGGATGCGAAATGAAAATTTCTCTGGTCGTTCCCGTCTTCAACGAAGAAGACGCGATACCGATTTTTTATAAAACGGTTCGGGAATTTGAAGGGCTTCAGCAGCATGAAGTAGAGATAGTCTTCATCAATGACGGCAGCAAAGACGCTACAGAATCAATTATCAACGCGCTTGCTGTTGCCGATCCGCTTGTGGTTCCACTGTCGTTCACTCGCAACTTTGGTAAAGAACCAGCGCTTTTCGCTGGTCTTGATCACGCCACCGGTGAAGCAATTATCCCTATTGACGTTGACTTGCAGGACCCTATCGAAGTCATTCCGCACCTGATAGAGAAATGGCAGGCTGGGGCCGATATGGTTCTGGCTAAGCGATCAGACCGCTCTACGGACGGGCGCCTGAAACGAAAGACCGCTGAGTGGTTCTATAAGCTGCACAACAAAATCAGCAATCCAAAGATCGAAGAAAACGTTGGCGACTTCCGTCTGATGTCTCGCGAGGTAGTGGAAAACATTAAGCTAATGCCAGAACGCAATCTGTTCATGAAGGGTGTGCTGAGCTGGGTTGGCGGGCGAACCGATGTTGTTGAGTATGCCAGGGCCGAGCGAGTGGCCGGCAGCACGAAATTTAATGGCTGGAAACTGTGGAACCTTGCCCTGGAGGGGATTACCAGCTTCTCTACTTTCCCGCTTCGCATGTGGACGTACATCGGCCTGTTAGTTGCCGGTGCTGCGTTTTTGTATGGTGCATGGATGATTTTCGACACGCTGGTATTCGGAAATGCAGTACGCGGATATCCTTCATTGCTGGTTTCTGTACTTTTCCTTGGTGGCATACAGTTAATCGGGATAGGAGTTCTTGGTGAGTATATTGGCAGAATCTATGTAGAAGTTAAGAAAAGACCGAGATATATTCTTAAGGGAAAAAAATGAGATTTCATAAGTCAGATAAACTTATATTTTTGCTAGCCGCTTTATTCAGCCTTCCATTTTTGTTGAATGCTGAATTATTTAAGGACGACTTATATAGGGCTGTTTCTGGAGATCCGAGCTATTGGGATAAAGATAGCCGACCGCTAACAACAGTACTAATGAAGGTGTTAAATCTAGGGGGTATGATAACTGATGTATCTCCTCTATCCTTTATCCTTGGTATGGTATGTATGATAATATCCGCCATTATAATTTCAAGGGCCATATCATCTAACAGACCTTCATATTTCTCATCAGCATTCGCATCGCTAATATTTTTAAATCCTATGTTTATAGGTAATGCAGTATTTTCATTTGATAGTGCCACCATGGGTGCGTCTATAGTAGTCGCGATTGCTTCAGCATATTTCTTTTACAATAGAAGTTATATCGATGTCGTCTGGAAAATCGTCGCAGTAACTTCTGTCATGTCAATGTATCAGCCTTCTTCTGCTCTTTTTGTTACAATGACAGCCTTTATTGTTATTGTAAAAATACTTGAACATGAGAGCGGGTATATCAAGGGATTGATATTAAATGCCATTTCTTTTGTTGCCGGTTTCACGATTTACACCCAAGTGGTGCAAAAAATTTATCCGCCAAATGAATATGCCTTGAGAAATTCTCAGTTTATTGATTTTCATAATGGAATTCTTACCGGATTACATGATGCTTTTAGTCGAAATCTTGATCCTGTGATAGGCTCAATGCCTTCTATTGTTAAGGCTACTTTAGTAATTACTTTGGCAATATCAGTAGCTTGTGTAATCAGGTGCGCTTTTTCACGTGATTACAAAATACAAGATCGTATATTATTAGTAGTTAGTTTTGCATTCTCACTGATAATGTTCTCTGGTTTTTCTCTAGCCGTGAAATCAGACTATGTTATGCCTCGCGTGCTAATGTCACTTGGCTTAACGCTATGCCTTGTATTCTTCATGGCACACAGACTAATAGGATTTAAAAAAATATCATATCTGGCATATGTTATATTTGCAGCCAACTCAATTAACATATCCTATTCATTCAACAATGCCATAAAGCATCAGAATAAATTTGACTCAGTTATTCTGACTTCAATATCTTCCGCGCTGCATCAAAACGGTATAAAGACCATTGACAACATTAATATTTCAGGATGGCCTCCAGTTTCTCTTCCTACTAAAGTTGCCTTTAGAAAATACCCATTCTTTAAAACTATCATGCCGCAATATCTTTCAAGCACTTGGGGTATCGGAGCGGTAGCTCCTTACTATGACATCACATACAAAAATAAGTTCTCTAACAATTTAGAGTTAAAGAAAAAGATTATTTCGAATGGTGTTAAGATATTTACTTCTTGTTCGGTAGATGTCTTTTCTGATAGAAAAGATGTTCTTTTAGACTTTACAAATAAATGTTAAAAAAGAGGGGCTTTCGCCCCTCTCCGCCCTGATTAAATTTTAAAGAACATAATGCGCAGTAGATCTAACAGATAATGTTTGTCCGCTTGTTCCTTTATTTATCAATCCAATCTTCCCTCCAGAGAAACCAGCGACTTGTTGCGTAACGGTCGCTCCACTAGTTGGCTTAACTGTAATGGTCGGAGTTGTTCCAGACAGGCCAGCTGTGAGCGTGACCTCACCTGTCACATCGCAAGTCAATGTGCCGACAACAGTAAGAGCGCCGAAAAGCATAGTCGAGATCTCAATGCCGGTCGCCACTCTCTTGGCAACAACTCCACTTTGTGAAGTGGGTTTGTAGTAAAAAACAACACCACAATCAACAGGCAAAGCTGAAAGGACAACATTCTGATCATTTGATGATTTAGTGGCACCATACATATCAGGCGCTTCATCATTTGCTGTTTCTGCACCATAAGCTAATAAGAGATCTGCTTTATCCCTTACCTGCCCGTAAACACCCTTTATCGCATTTGCAGCTAGGAATACAGAGGCGTTCTGAGAACATGATTCGTTCAGCTCTCCTCTGAATAACAGAGCGGGAGGGTATACTTTTGACGGTGTACCATCGTAAACAATCTCAATCTGATTCAGTCCTTTTTTAAGTATTCCGGTTCGAGTGGTTAGTTTGTTCGCAAACGATGAGACGCCATTACTCGCGATATTACCCGAAAAGAATGCTGCATTACGGTTATCTTGTTGTCGGATAGAGACGGAGTTAGCGCGACCTGCTGCAACATATGTTGGGTTATACGGTTCAAAAATAACCATTGATATATCAGAAGTATCACACCAGACAAAATATCGTATGGTTAAATTTTCAGTAGCTGGGGAAACCACGCCCCAGCCAGTTAAACCATTAAGATACGTGTTTCCACTCAACCGCTCCATACCAACGCTGTACGTGCTACCAGACGGGAAACCAAATGGCTGAATATCATTATCAACTGTTGGTACGAAGTTATTCCCTTTTTTCGCAGTGTGGACTCTATACGGCATAACAGCCTTTGCTGCATATGCGCCGATATATTGATGGCCCAAAGGAGCAAAATGCGTGCTATCAAAAGTGCCATCTGTCGGGCGACGCGCAATATCTTCAAGCGTATAGCTTCCGAGGTCTCTGTACATCTCAGTTACTGGCTGAGAGAGATCGAGGAACTCTACCGCTGGGAACAGGCGTTCAATATGCTTCTTGATTGATGCTTCTAGCGCCGCCCATTGTGAGCCATTCTGGTTCATTGAAACAACGCAGACAGCACATCCATAACCCCAAGCCTTGCGAATAAACTGCTCAAAGCGGAACAAATACTGATCGAACCCTAACGTATCCAGTTGCCCGTTATCGTTAACGCCCATGGACATGAAGCAAACGTCTGGCGGAACATTCCCGTATGCAGTGTTTTTGAAGAAGCCATGGTCAAAGTTACGGTTCGCCCACCCATCAATGAGACGTTTACCTGACGATGCACAGTTTTCTGCCTTAAAGATGAATGCGCCATTTTTTGTAAAACGGTTAAGCCAGTCCGTGAAAGTACGGAACCAGGAACCTGCGCCACCATTTCCATTATGGTCGTAGTTCGTTGAAGAAAGATCACCATTTGCGTCCGTTGGGTTGGCTACCCACCCGGCTCCATAAGCACCGTCTGTGATTGAGTCACCCACGATACCAACACGACATTGCGTATTGCGGCGAGCGAACTGGTTTATTACGTTGAATGCAGTGTATTTGCTGCCATGAGTTGCCAGTGAAACGTCAAACACATGTTCGTTACCCCATGGGTCGCGAGTAAGAATTTTTCCTTCACCAGTGAACTTGGTTACATCATCATCAGGCAGGAAATTACATCGCAGCTGCACACCCTTCGGAACATAAATTTGTCCTGTGTAAGCGTATACTGCTGCGCGGTTATCGGTCGTGCTATCAATGACGACCCCTGGAACATACTTTACAGCCAATGCGTCACTGCGGTATTTACCGTTGCTTAGCTCGGTCCTTAAAGCGGCATCCCCAACACTGACCCACTTCCCTTCACCAATACCGCCGGTGCTATCGGGAGTAGATGCCGGGGGAACATCTTTGGGCTCTGTAAGGTCTCCGTCCCATCTGTAATATTCCCCGTTGCTCTTCCAGCGCAGGCACTCGTTAGCAAGGCTAATGGTGCTGCCATCTTCAAAAGAATCCTTCGTGATATAGCCATAATTCAGAATTGCCTGATTCGCACTTTTCTCTATACCATACCATGTTTTCCTTTGCGCCCCAAAGCGGTCAGGATAGGATTCATTAGCTTGATCATTCACAAGATGATCAAGGTTTTCAGCGTTATCATACAAATCTTTTGCAGCAGCTGACCCCAGCGGATTGCCGGTGTTATAAGTCGTCATATGGGCCTCATAAACGAAAACCCGCCGAAGCGGGTTGTTTTGATATGGATTAAGCTACATTGCCGGGGTAGGAGGCATTGTCGTATTGATAGAATGAGTCTCGATATTCTTTGGCCGTGACCTGGCATGTTCCGTCAGATTGAGGAGCAATCTCTGAAATTAACGCGCTATATCCAACGCGTGATGACTCGCAGAAAATAAGTCGTGGAGGTTCAATTGCCGGGTCATTAAGGATAACTCCGCTGAACTCAGGTTGTTCAGGAACCGTTAAATCATAATCACTGACCTTTGTAACAACCAACAAACCAGAAGCTGAACCATCCTGATATCGGATCAGTGCACGAGGATTGCTGAATTCCCAGTTAAGCTTCTCAAAAACCGAGATTGTTGTTACTCCTCCTTCGATCGACATGCCCTCTATCAACGTACTGATAGTCTTGCTTCCAGGTATATCGTCAGTGAACACGATGCGGTCACCGACGTTGTAGCAAAGAGCGTCCAGCTCTGTGGTAGTGGTATGTGTGAGTCGCTGCTGCCTGTACTTCATCAGGCGTCGCATACCTATCTGATAAGCACGGTCCTGATCCAAAACTCCGTCTAAGGTATAGTCCTCAATTTTTACAGGAGTAGGATTGCCTGGAGTCCTGCACTGCACCGTTTCCTCTGCCCATGTTGTGCCGTTGATGTATGTCACATCAACACCATCATAATCATCTGCTGATGGTGCAACAAAGGCGGTCTGGAGAGGTTCTGTCATTTCCTGTGGGCTGATTATTCCTGTCCACGTTTTAACGCCCTCCCTTGCTACAGATGCAAGCCCGTCTGTAAGGAGAAAATAGCTTTTCCCTGCGTTAGTAACCTTCTGAAGCATTTCCAGTGCAGAAACAGAATCCGTAGTGGCATAGTCGAAGAATTCGCTGTCAGGAGTCCAGTACGTCTCTTCAAGCGAGTCAATGGCCTCATGGTCCATAGCCAGACCCAGCTCATCACCAATGTGATAAAGGGCACCAGATATAGTTCTGGTTCCTCCGGTGTCATAAATACGTGTTGCAACAATATTTACCCGGCGATCAGACTGCGCAGCGAGTTTCCCTCCAGTTTCCACTGTTACCGCCATTGTTGTTACGCCAGAATACGATGATGGGCGTGACAACAAACGTCCTCGCAATGACTGCCAGTACATGTTATCTCGTGAGTTACCTTCACCCTGCTCATTCGTCCTTCTGCAACGCACTTCAACCAGCCCAGGCGCTCCAAGTGTTACACGCTCAGTAAATCCAAGCCCGTTAATGTTTTTCATGTTGTACGAGCCGGTTTTGCTTGTCCATCCAGAACCAGAGCCATAGACTCGGTACTGAATTTCCCACGTTACAGTTCTGTTCTTTTTGCTACCACTGTCTTTGTATCCGCAGATACCGTTTGGGAAGAAGAAATTAACCTCGAACATATCGACGGTTTCATTCTCTGGACAAGCAAGAAATGGCCCCATCCATGAGTCGTTTTCATTCAGACTGTTTGCATCAAAATCAAGCACAGTACGAGGAGAGAATCCAGGCCATGACGGGTCTTCCACTCCATCTACCATACGTTCTAATGTCACCGTACCAGCATCAACATCGAGTATTTTGTACTCACTTCCAGCATGTGAAATGGAAAGACGTACATATCCCTCAGGAATCCCCGTAAACGCTGTTCCTGTGGAGCTGTCGTATGCCAGCGTGATTGATGCCGTTATCACATCCTCGCCTGGTGGCTCAGAATGAGGTATGTATTCTGAGATGAATAGTTGATAGTCGACGCTGTTGTACCAGAGAGTTACAGGCATGCCTACGTAGGGTGCAATCTCTTCAAGTGCATCACTGGTAATTCTGCTGTAAGGACCATCATTCGTTACGACATATGAATCTGGAACTATTACTTCAACAATTGCACCAACAACCCACGAATCCGGTAGAGTGTCGGTTGTGGTTCCTTCTTCATTGCTAAGCCCATTAAATGTAATGGTAGCTCCAGAAACGGTTAAGGACTGAGCAACAATATCATCTGAATCTGGGGCGGTTTGAGCCATATCCAGGCCTGAGCCAGATGCTGTGCCGCCGACCTCTGTGGAGTTGAACCAGTTCTCAGTCCTGCGGTCCCCACTGACGTCTGCGCCAGGTTCGTACTTGGTATAGCTAAATCCATCATCAAGAGATGTCGACGGTGTTGATCCAACCCTGATGTCTCCGTTTCCGAATGAGAATCTTCCTCGACCGAGAACAACGAACATCTCTACTGTCATTACGGTTGGGTCATCAGGAGAAAATCGTGAAATTGGCTGCACAGCATAATCAGGGTAAATGCGGCTACGGCCAAAAAGCTCTCTAATCGGATCTCCAAGCTTTGCGTTGTTCGCTTTTGCCGGATTTACATCAAGAGGGTTACCTGTTCCTGATGAATAACCTCCAAGGTCTCCAATACCAGGGGCGAAGAACAGAGCGTATGCTACGGAAGCAACAGACACAGCCACTGCAATCCAGGCAATCGCTACAGCGCCATACGGAACTGGATAGATACGGACATCGCTATCAGGTTTAATAGCATACTCAAACCATGCCTGAGGCGGTATGCTCTCTCCATCTACATCAACCGTGATCGGATGCTTCATATCAGGCTTATAGCCCTGAACGTTCTTCACAAGCCACTGATGGATGGTTACTGCGCCATGTTCATGGGTTTCGAGTGGCTCGCCAGGCAGCCGTGAGGGATAGATTCTGATTGTCACTTCCAGAACTCCACTTTGACAAATCGACGTTTGAAACGCGAGACAGGAAGGAAGGTAACGTTCATCCCTGGATTGCATTCTGCGACATGCAGTTGACCGTTAATCTCAACCACTACACCGACATGAGTAACGGTTGAGCCGGAATAACAGGCTGCTCCCGCACCAATACACGGATCGCATTTCTCCAGAGAGAGCATCAGCTTTCTGGCCTCTCTGTTTAAACCGCCGCCGTCTTTTGTTATGCCTGCAAAATCTGGCCACAGCGGCAGTCCCAGGTCTTTTCTCACCTCATTCACTATTCCGAAGCAGTCAAGTTCAGGATAAGTGCGACCGCCCTTCTGCCAGACGACAGAAAGGTATTTATCAGGATTGAACATTGTTGCTCCTTAACTCATGTAGCGGAGTCCGGGGTAATACGGGAGAGTGTATCGGTGGCGCGGCCATGCGGTATCAAGAACGTTCAAATATCCGGCAGTAAGTTGAGCCTGCGTGGATGTCCAATATCCGCTTTTAATAGCCAGTGTATAAGGTACAGATGCCGGAGCGCTAAGGTCAGTGGAAACATAGTTACGATAGGTAAGGTATGCCTCTGAAAGGTCATCCAAAGCATTTCTTATGGCAGTTGAAGTTATGCCGTCTATGTTATCAATGGCAAACTGCAAATCCTGTGTTCCATCGCTGTTTCTAGCTGGAAGCGCTATATCAATAGCCGCAGCCTGAAAGGTGACCACCTCACCACTTTCTGTTGTTGCGGTGATGTCATCGAAGCCTTTACAAAGATAATAAACACCAGTACCAATGTTTATTTGCAGGGTTTCGATTCTCACTTCCTCACCAGACGAGGCATACAGCCTATTTAGAATCGTCATGGCTCAGGCCACTCCCTGTTAAGAGCAATATCTATGATGCTGCTGTTGATTATGTAATTAGGGAACTCAGCCCAGCCAGGTGCAAGAACTGGTCTTTCCCACAACTCTAACGTGGCCGTATATCGCCAGTAGTTTCCACCTTCAATTGTCGGCCCCTCGTAGATATCCACGAAGCGACAGACATTCATATCGATGTTGCCTAGAGGGGTTCTTAATGGCATGTTGAACCAGCAGGCACCATCAATGATGGTATCTCTATACCATGCTTCAAAAAGCTCAGCCTGAAGGTCGTTAAAGAGCCATGCCACCGATGCCTGCGTGGGAGTAGAGGTATATAATCTCCGCTGTCTGGCCCTTCCTGATGTCATTTCTGTCCTCAGTAATGGGCTGACAGGCTTCATCCCGAAGCCCTCCTGTAATGGAATAGGAAGATAGTCCTTCGGGTAATCTATGCTGGTAGTTTTAGCCATTACCCTGTTCTCCTGTTAGTGTTCCAGCGCATCATCGCTTTCGAAATATCACCTTTCCCGCTTGCAAGGTCACTGGCAGCCTGTTGATATCCCAACTTAGCCCCCTCTGCTGTTGCCTGCTTCATCATTGCAATCTGAGTGTCTGACGGATCGCCGTTCACATTCATGTTGATAACCGGTGAGAAGTTGGCACCTTGAGTTGATTGCTGATTTACCCTGTCCAGAGTTTCATCAAGTTTTGCGGAGGTCTGAGAAGTAACAACCCGCTCGCCTTTTTGCAGAAGCCAGGTTCCTGTCTCTGGAACACTATCGATACCATCATGCGCCATACCAGCCAGTGCAGATGTACCGACCGCCGCAACAAGCGGAGCGGTTACAGCAGCCGCAGTAGCCATAGCAGCAGGAGCTAACGCAGGACCCACGATTGGAATGGCCGCTGTAGATGCGTACGCCGCTATCTGAGCTTGCAAAGATGAAGCCTGAGCATTGGCAATCATCGAAGCCGCAGCACTTGCCTGAGTTGATTTACCTACAAGTAACTGCACACCTTGATAGACCAGCCACTGGGCAGCCATATCAGACAGTGTTTTGATGATTGTCTCACCAAGGCTGGAGAAAATATTACTGAAGAAGTCGCCCAAGTCTTCTGCGCTATGAACCAGATCATTGATGTTGTCAGAGATGGCGGAAGTGGCACCGCCAAGAATAGAAGTCATCGCATCAGCAGCAGTCTGGTAATAATCCGCAGAGTTATCTGCGTAATCATTCAGCGCATCCATTATCCCACTTTGCCAGTCACCCATCTTGGCGTCAGACTTCTTGTAGTAATCCTCCTGAATTTCCAGCCGGTCATTAAGCGCCTGTTGTAAGGCAGCGGTTTCCTGGTCATAAAGTGATTTACTAATATCCCCACTCTGATACTGCTTTTGCAGGTCTGACTGCTTTTCAAGAAAACTTCGCTGAATATCCAGCAGTTCCTTCATGCGCTGACGGGTCTTATCTCCCATGCCAGAACCTATGAAGTCAGCATCGTTTGCCGAATTGTCATTCTGGTTTTGCTTGCGAAGATTGGACGCAAACTCGACAAGCTTAAGGTTCTCTTCGTTCGCCTTCTTGAGTGAATTAAGCCTGTCTACCTCAGTTGCGAGTTGCTCAAGACGTACCTTCTGCGCGTCATTAATTCCGGCAAGTTTGCCTGAAGTAAAATCAAAGCGAAGTTTCTCAAGCTCGGTTACTTCCTGGTTTTTCTTACCTGTGGTGTCGATCAGTGCAATCTGACGCTGATAGCTTGTTTCCAGAGCCTTGAATGCAGATTCAAGTTTTTTAGCGTTCGCATCTGGAGTAACTTTCCCGTTTGTTCCTCCTTTAGGGAGAGAAAACGGATTGTCTGCACCTACAGTTGCAGAGCCCAGAGGAAGATTGCCAACAACGGGCTTTGATAACTTATCTCTCGTTTGGATAAGAGTGTTCAGTTCATCATTAAGGGCTTTTACACTGTCGTCACCGCCTGTGAGCCAGGCGAACATTGATTTATCCTGAGAATAGAATCCTTTTCTACCTTCAAGATTTTTTTGCAGATAAGTAATTCGCTCATTAACCTGGTCTATATTGCTCAGGTCAATTTTTCCGCTTAAAGCAGCAAAGCGATTACCAGTACTTGCGGCAAGTTGACCAGCCCCAGCGGCAGCCTTAACAAGCCACCCTGCCAATTGTGCGACTTCAGATACCAGATTAGAGATGCCTTGTAGGACTACTGGGTCTGTTAATACGTCGTGAAGCTTATCAAGAGAGTTTTGCAGTGGAGTCAGATCGACTTTAGCAAGACCTGCTGCAATCTCCATCTTCAGGCCAGCTACCTGCGCTTCCATGTCTTCGAATAGTTGGTTTACCTTGACAAGGTCATCAATCGAAGATGGGTCTGGTGCTACTCCATAGTCTTTAGCCAGGTCAATAAATTGCTTCAGCTTTTGATTATTGTTATCAAACAATGGAAGCAGCTTGGATAGGTCATTCCCGAGGCTTTCAAGAATGGTCGTCTTCTCGGCGTTGGTTCCGATTTTACTAAGTGATTCACCAATAGCCAGAAGCTGTTTATCAGGGCTTACTTTGGATAATTTCTCAGCTGATAGCCCTAATGCATTCAATGCATCAACGGCCTCACCTGATTTGTTCAGTACTGCATCACCAATCTTATCGCCGATATCCTTGAAAATATCAGCCATCTGATCGCCGGATACGCCTGCCTTTTCAGCAGCAAACTGCCAGGCCAATAATTCCTGTGTTGATATCCTTAAAGACTTTGCCCAGCGGTCTGTTTCAGTAATTTGCTTGGATGTGCTTTTGAGCAACTGAAAACCTGCCGCTCCCACAGCAAGCCCAGCAGTTACAGCTGCCGCACCTATTCCAGCGAGAGCGGTGCTTGCAGAAGCTGCATCCGCTTGTACTTGTTTACTCCATTTTGCAGATGCTCTTTCTGCCTGGTTAAGCCCTGAAACAAATCCGCCAGTTTTTGCTATCAGGTCTATTGTCAGCGTGCCTAGGGATTTACCTGCCATGCTATGACCACTCCTGCATAGCCTGATCCAGTGAAATGGCAGGCTCATTAATGTGTGGGGTGAAGTCTGTTACTTTGAAAGGAGGTGAGTCTTTTCCACGGTTGACGTTTGCCAGCACAGAAGAAATAAGGCCTGCGGCCCACTCGGTACGCATCATTCCGTTAAGGCTTCCGTACTTTTGACGGTAAAGAACCCAGTTGCGGTATTCAGTAACGCTAACTCGCTCTCTTGCTTCGGCAATGGTGCGACCGCCTATCCCGTTGAGAACTAATTCACACCAGAATTCGTCTTCGGCGCTGAGTTCGCCTTTCCCATGTCATTAACCTGCTGAATAGCGACAAGCAGAGCCACAGTAAGATTACCGTCGAGAGCCCCACGTTCTGGATCTGCTTCGCCAGTAACATCAGCTACAGTGAAAACTGGATGCCCTTCCACGTCGCAGATTGATGAAGCGATACGCCCGGCTACACCATCAATCTTCCCTGCCGCAGAAAGAACTGTTGATACTGCGTCGTGATATCCCATTGGTCGGATGTATACAGTAGCTGTGATTTCTTCTTCACCCTGCTTCCAGGTGATTTCCTTTTCAACAGGACGGCCTGTAAATGCTCCAGCCTGCTTTAATGAATCCAGAGTCAGTTTCATTGATTATCCTCGATAATGTTTGTTGAAATGCGGGGGATCGCCCCCGCAAGTGATCAGCTGCCGGATTGCGCTTTCGGAATCCATGCTCCCTGTCCGGAACGCTGGATAGTGGCAGAAGTCTGCACAACCGTGTTTCCCTGAAAGTCGAACGGAAAGTCTGAAACGTATCCCTTGAATACGTACCAGGTTCGATCGGGAGGAAGCACCAGGCCATCTACAGCACCCGGACCTGTTCCCGCTGTCGGCTCTGATTCGCCATCAGACCAGCCGATAGCAAACGTTACGTCGCTCTGGTCGTTTGACTCTGCCATGTTGCTGAGCATCAGGTGGCTGGCGTTGGCAGGATCTGCGTTAAGCGTGGCCGTTGCCTGCCCCGGTGTTCGCAATCCCTTTTTATATTTTCGGGTGTTACGTTCGCTCAGGCAGGTGTCATCAATCTGATCTGCCGGGCTTCCGCCTGGTGAAAATGCAGTGATGCATTCAATTTCGCTCACGACACCATTCGCGAGCACATACAACTGTGTGCCTTGAGTCACTACTGACATGGTTATCTCCGGGTATAAAAAAACCGGCTGCGCCGGTGTGATATGGAAGGTTGGTTTATCGTTTGACGAGCCAGTCGACGTCGAAGGAATAACGGTACTTCATGGTACTGGGTTCCAGCTCCTGCGTACCCCATCTGGTGATTATTGCGTTGCCTTCGATCGCATCGCGAAGCGCCCACGCAACCGTGATGACATCAGTATCTGTGTCGGCGTAAACGTCAATCTGAACAGAAAATCGGTCTATATCAGGTCGCTGCTTCAGGTAGTTTTGTGGATCGCCATCAATGTTCTGCCAGACCGCATATGGATAGACAACTTCATCAAAATGCTTGCCGAAGGGGTACAGCCTTACGGGAGATTCTCCAAGCAGGGACCGAACCTTCTGGCTTGCGGAGCAGACTTTAAAAACAGGCGCTATCATGCTTTGGTCCCCTTTTTCACGGCCTGCCTGATCGCACGATCGATAGCTTTTTCCATTTCTTCCGCAAAAACGTTAATGACAGGGCCATCGATACCGTTCATCGCGGGGCGGATGATAGGTCGTGCTGCTGCATGCACCGTTCCGAATTCAAGCATTCGCCAGTACCAGGTGTCGCCACCGGGATTACCTTTGTCGCCTGCTGTTTTGTAGGTTCCACCGGCTCGCCCCTTTCTGACGTTGGCTTTTGTCTGGGCATACTGTCGCGCACCGCCCATAACGCCAACGCGGAAAGTCAGGTTACCGGTTCTCCGAAATTCACGACTACCAAAGCTGGCAACGATATTTTTATAGATGGCCTCTTTGGTCAGTGGGTCATCAACCCGCGCAGCATTACTCCGGGCACGGTCCCTGATTAGGTTCGCGGCTTTACGAAGCGCAAATCGTCCCGCTTTGTTACGGGTGACGTCTGATACCGCCTCCATTTTCCCAAGCAGGGAATCAAGTCCGGTAAGACTTACTTCAACGCCATCAGCCATCGTTTACCCCTTCTGAGCAGGGAAGCGTGAGATATTCGCGGCCACTTTTCGGATCAGGAAGCACGCCCTCGATGTTATATATCCCACCGCGAAACAGGATGCGATTCATCCGGGTAACTCCCGGTCGAAAGCGTATTGTGATACGGGTGGTGATTTCCCCCTGCGATGCCTGGGCTGCAATAAACTCGCGAGCCGACAACGGGGAGACTTCCGCCCATACGGTAGCAACGTCCCGCCAGGCCTTATTTACAGCTCCAGTCTCTGGGTTCTGAACCATCACCGGCTCCTGGATTGTTACCCGGTGGCGTAGTTTCCCGGCCTGCATTCTACCCCCTGACTTTCTGGCTGAGATACTGAGGTTTCAAATCGTTCAGTGACGTAATTTCAACCCCATCATCTTCAGCCAGTGACTGGATAATGACATCGCATAACGCCATATTTGACTCAGCCAGCCGGTTTATCACGTCCGTCTGCGCCCTCTGTGTTTCTGTCTGTTCGCGTAGCGCTGTTATCAGCTCGTTTACCTGTTGCTCGTTCATATGCAATTTTCGCCCATTTTTTTATCCACTCACGCCGTTCCGCGCATCCTGAACAGGCCATATTTACACCCCGTAAATTCGGTATGGCTGAAGCAGAGCTTCAACTGCAAGCGGGACCTCTGCAACGGTTTGCCCGATGGCCACGGATTCCCGGTTTGCATACCAGTGACCGATAAGCAGTAGCATGGCTGCCTTCACATCATCATTGAGCAGGATCGGGTCCGGGTCGTCAGCGTAGCCAGGGCTGCTTTCCTTTTCATAGAGCGTTCGGCGTGTCCATGTCTGGACGTACCGGGCCGCTGCACCTGTGTAAATCGCCAGCAGAGCATCATCACCCGTAAAGTCGGTATCAATGCGGCAATGCTGTTTCACCACATTCTGATCAAGCATTTGTTTGCCCCGAAAAAAAAGCGGCCCGAAGGCCGCAATAGTTATCAGCTACCCGCGCCGGTGCTGAATGAACCGTACACGAACGCCTCAGGGCGTTTCACAGCCAGCGCCAGACGTTCTTCGCAACGGATGGTGATCATGTTTTTCTCGAAGTCGTCGGCGTTCTCCGTGGAGATAACCACGTTCGCATCTTCGCGGTCGAAGATTTGCGCGCCAGCGTTAAATGCACCGGTCAGGAATTTACCCTGGAAGGCTGCCGCTTCCGTTGCAACAACCGGCAGGCCCCACAGAGTCGGACCAGTCAGCGCCGCAGGGTTCGCCAGAATGTAACGACCCAGGCTGTCTTTGGTCAGCTCGATCCGCGCCCAGTCAATGAAGTGAAGAACATGACCAGACGCCGGGAAGCGTGCCAGCTGTGCCTGCAACATTGCCAGACGCAGATCGTCAATCCCGCTCTGCTGTTCGACAGTGAACGCCGGATTGAACGCTGACGCCTGAGGAACGATGCCGTGCAGATGAACGCCGGTACCATCACCGAAGAGAATTTCCTGCTCTTCTGCATACTTCAGTCCGTAGCGCATTTCGGCATCAACGGTGGACTGCAACTGTGCGAAGTCATCCAGGATCTGCTTTGAGGCTTTGAACAGGTGCGCGATGGTGCTGACACCAGTGATTTTCGGCGTGAACTCAATTTCGCTGTATGGTTTCTGCGTATTTTCAGGAACCACTTTCGCGTTATTGGTAAAGCCTGTCTGCTGCACCCAGAAAATAGCTGAGGAGGACGTACGACCTGGAGCAATCAGATCGCGGATGAACAGACGCTGTTTCGGTGCCGTATCGATACCCGGCAGGCGCTGTGGCTCCACAACACCATCAGGCACATCCACCGAAGTCAGGGCGGCCTTAACCGGGATGCTGATGCGCTTACCGCCTTCCACGCTGGAAGCAAAGGTTTTCAGGGCTTCAGCGGAGATCACCTGGTGGCCAACGGACTCGACAACCTGTTTCGCGTTTGCCAGCGGCATCTGGGCAACATGTTGCTCCAGTTCGCCCATTGCGGCCTTCAGGGTTTTTTCAGCTTCACGCAGCGCGTTGAACTCAGAAGCCATTTTATCAACGGCAGCTTTTGTTTCTTCTGACAGCCTGCCTGACTTCTGCGCCTCTTTGAGTGCGTCTTCTGCTTTCGCGTTGAATTTGCCAGTTGCCTCTTCAATGCTGGCAGTGACTTTTTTCAGAATTTCGTTTACTTCAGACATAAAGGGTCCTTATTTGACTAACGCCGCAAGAGCGCTTTCAAGTGAATTGAGGGTTTCAGGTTTGATATCTTCGGCAGCGCCCGGCGTACCGTCGTTGGTGGTGACAGCGCCAGGCATGCCACCGGATAAGGCTTTAATGAGTTTTCTGCGCTCAGAGCGCGGGGTGTTGGTTTTAGCCAGCAGCGCATCAAGTTTGCGAAGCGCGGCCGCGGGTGATTCATCGCCATCACTGACCGCATCAGCAGAAAGCAGGCTGTCTGCCAGTCCCTTCGCCACAGCGTCACTGCCACCGATATAACTCTCGGCATCCATCAGTTTCTGAACAGCTGCCATATCAAGGCCGGAACGCGCCGCGTAGATGTCTGCCATAGCGTTATCGAAGGGCTCCAGAGACTGTGCCAGTTCCGCAAAGTCATGGCGGTTACCCATCGCGTAGACCCAGCAGTTGTGGATCATCAGGAAGGCACCACGACCGATCTGAATATCATCCCCGGCCATCGCAATGACCGAGGCGGCACTGGCGGCAATACCGAGCACCTTCACCGTCACACGGCCTTCGTATTCACGCAGAAGGTTGTAGATTGCCAGGCCTTCGAACATGTCACCGCCAGGGGAGTTGATATTGACCGTGACGTCGGCGCCATTCATCGCCCGTAGCGCACCAGCGATACGTTTGGCTGTTACGCCTTCACCCCAGTAGTCCTGCCCGATCACATCAAAAACAGAAATACTGTTGTCGTCGGTGGCCGCAGCTTTGATCCCGCCATCCCAGCGGTCCAGTGCGGACGGTAATGTTTCACAGGTAAGGCGCGCGCAGGGGCGACCCGCCGGTGCTGCCGGAAGTTGTTTTTTGCTCATCAGGAAAGTGCTCCTAAGCGGCCTGTTTCAGCGGAGATTGTTCAAAGGAAATATCGGGGAATACGTGGTTATGCAGTTCTCTCAGGGCCAGAGCCTGAACAGCAGGATTGCTGCTTTCGAGATTTTTCAGTTGCGTCAGGTTGAGCTGAACGGTGTAAATGTCACCCCCTTCAATCGGTGGCATATTCTCAAGACGGCGCACGTCATTGCGGGACATCCACCCATTCTGGAGCGCGCTGGTATAGTACGCAGCACGGCCCGCGCTGTCGGCGCGCAGCAGTCCTTCTACAGAAAACTCCGCGAACACCTCATCATCGCTGTCCAGCAGGCACCGTCCTATTTCCTGCTCTATGTTCACCAGCAGGGGGCGCAGGGTGTGCGTCAGGAACTGGAGGTTCATGCCCTCCAGACTGGATGCCCAGCTGCTTTGCTTCGTGGTGTGACCGACCATGAAAGGCGGAACGCGAAACCAGCGGCAGATCTCCTCAATGCTAAAGGCGCGGCTTTCGAGCATCTGAGCATCTTCCGGGTTCATGGTTACGCCCTGGTACGTCAAGCCTCCCTCAAGCACCATGATTTTCCCGGCGTTTTTTGAGCCTGTAAACGCCGCCATGTAACCGCGAAGTTTTTCACGTTGAGTATCATCCAGGGCTTTATCAGAAGAGAGAAACCCTGAACTTTGCAGGCCCTGTTCGAATATCTTCGCCGCGGACTCTTCAACCGCCATTGCAGAACCAATCACATCCCGGCCTGTTTTCATCGGCATCATGCCGCAAACACCGTCAAGACCGAACCCGCGAATGTGCATGATGTTTTTGACGGGAATGACTCTCTCGTTACCGTTTTCAGTGTATTTGTATTCCAGCGCCCCGGTCGTGAGACGTTTAACCACCATGTTCTGCGGCAGCAAAGGCACCAGCGAAACCAGGCGGTTTGCGATGAATTTCTTCTCAATGAAGGCGTTCCCGCGCAGGCAAATACTGGCGACCACCATCAACATAAAGCGTGATGGTGTCATTTCTGAATTGGGTCGGCGGCACAGTATCGAATAGGCCGGATGATCGGTTGCCGCTTTACGCGAACCGTCAGGCTGTCGAACGTATATTTTCAGCGGAAGGGTTGAAATAGACTCGCTTAACAGTCTTACGCATGCCCACACAGCCGATAGCTGGATGGCTTTATCGGCCGTTACCACCTTTCCGCTGCTGCTGGTACCAAACCATTCCTCCCAGAACGTGCCGGTAGTCAGGCTGATAGGCACACCAAGCCAGTTAAGCAGAGCACTTTTAACCCTGCCTGGCCGTTTGTTTTTTTTCATCAGAAACCTACCATGATGGGATTATTGAAGAATCCGGAGAGATCTTGCTGGTCGTTGCCACCGTTAACCAGAACGCGGCTCATTGCTGTGAACAAGGCCGCAGGGCCATCAATTTTGGCCTCTGGTGTGGACTTATTCGGGAAAATGTTCTCGTTCCGGTCAGGTTTGACGGTTACGTTGGACATCATCCAGTTCATCACCGGGTGATCGCTGTGATGGAAGCGGCCACCGTATACCAGCGCTTCGACCTCTTTCATCGCCTCAGAGAAATTACGAACCGTCTGCGGAACTTCCACCAGCGGCAACCCTTCTTCTGCCAGCGCAAGGCTGAACTGCATCGCACTCCACGGGTCGAAGCCAATTTCTTTCAGGCTCTCGCCAGCTACCCACAGCTGTAGCTCTTCCTTAATCTGAGCATGGTCGATTACATCCCCGTCGGTAAGGATCAGCTTGTCCATCCCGGCCCACTTACGATAGAGCTCTGCCATCTGGCGTGAACATTTCTCAAGGCGTCCTTCCGGTAGCCAGAATTTGAAATCCGCATGAACGTGGCCATCTGGCGCGCGCCAGACTTTAGCGGCCGCACAGATATCAATTTTGTTTGACAGGTCAACGCCCACCCAGGAGGAATAGGTTTTAAGTTCGTGCTCCGGGGCGATAAACTCGCATCTCTCCCATTTCATCATGTCCATCCAGGCTGACTCAGCGGTAACCCAGATATTCATGTGCTTGGTGAAAAAGTTAATTCTGGCCGAAACCTGCTCTTTCGCCTTTTTAGCCAGGCGGCGCAGGTCATCCCAGCGCTTACAGATACCCAGCCCCGGATTCGCCTTCTGCCAGACTTTTTCATCAAAGGGATCGTCACCTTCATCTAAGGTGTAGATGATGGCAAAAAACGTATCGTCTTTTACCAGCCCACGCAGCACCTTGATGGCGTAATCACGCAATTCGTAGCAGATGCCTTCTTTGTTGAAACCGGCGGTGGTGATACCGAAAAGCAGCGATTGCAGACGAGCGCCGGTTGCCGTCTCCAGAACGTCCCAGACGTCACGGGTTTTGTGAGCATGCAGCTCGTCGACGATGGCACAGTGGATGTTCAGGCCGTCGAGGTTGTTCGCATCTGATGATAAAGGCTCGAATTTGGAGGCCGTTTGCTCCTGGTAGATAGCGAGCTTGTTGAATTCGAAGATCCGCCCAAGAGTGGCTTTCGCCTTCTTGACCATATTTTTCGCGTCTTCAAAAACAATTCGTGCCTGGTCACGGGTGGTTGCAGCGGAATAAACCTCCGCACCGCCCTCGCCGTCAGCACCAGCCATATAAAGCCCCACGCCGGAGCAAAGAGTTGATTTGGCATTTTTACGGGCCACCTCAACATCTGCTGTACGAAAGCGCCGAACCATTACTGGACGACCGCTACCGTCGTTACGCAGGACGGTTTCTCCCGTTTCTTCGTTAACCAGCGGGATCACGAAACCAAAAATATTAATCAGGATGAAAACGTGCCAGTCCATCAGCTCAATAGGCTGTCCTGCCAGTGCGCCTTTTACGTGAGGCACAAAATTATAGAAATTCAGAATGTGCTGTGCGCGCGGCTCACTGAAGAAAATACCGCGCTCTTCGCCATGTGCCAGATCGTCAAGAAAACGCTGACAGGCAAGGCGCACATACTCACAGGCAATAATTTCCCCCGCCACCACCCTCTCGGCGTAGCGGATGCCTTCTGCAACCTTAGCCATTAATCCCTCGCTTTCATAAACTCGGTCAGCGGATCAACCACATCAGGACCTTTGGCATTCACCTTAGAACGGCTTGCTGGCGTCATGCCAAACTCACCGAGCATGGCGCGCAGACGTTTCCAGGCATCAGCTTTCATGATGGCCGCCGGGTGAGCCTTGATCAGCACATCCCCGCTCTGCGTTTCGGTCCGGTAGGTATAGCCCTCAACTTCAAGCGTGTCGCAGTGATGCCGGTATTCGGTATAAGCCTCAACCAGCAGCTCAAGAGCTCTGGCGTCCAGCTGAGACATCACACCGATAGCATCAAGCTCGTCGGCCATCCGTTTAAACCAGTATTTCCCCTGCTTGTCGAAATGCTTCGGCGTTGGGGGTACCCCAGAAGGGGGTTTTGGTTCGTTCTCATTGATCGGGCGTTTAGATGGGTTACCCCTCACCAAACGTAGATGGGTCGGGGTTTTCGGTGGTCCAGACATAATCGAAAACTCCTATTAATCATCGAGTGGGGGACCCCATAAAAAAGTTTTCTAACCTGCGGCGATGTGAGAAGAGGTTAGGCGGCGGTCCTTTGGCGCGTCGTTCCTTAACTTTCAACCCGCCCTCCCCTCGGTTGATTCAAATGAGAACTTATGTCATTTGAGTCTTTCAACCGCTGTCTTCGCCCTGTGGCAAGGCTTACATAGGCTTTCGAGGTTGGACAGGTCATCAGTCCCCCCATTTGCTTTGGCAGTGATGTGGTCCACGGTCTCAGCGGGTGTATACCTTCCATTTCGCAGGCATTCCTGACAAAGGTGTTTATCTCTGTCGAGAACGATTGGGCGCAGCCTGTCCCACTTGCTGCCATAACCTCGCTGATGCCTGCTCTGTCCTCGCTGATGCTGCTGCCAGCCTTCGTTAAGGTGCTTGGGACAATAGCCTGAGCGGTCTGTGGTTGTGCCAGGACAGCCACGCTTGCGGCATGCTCTCGGTATTAACGCAGGCATCAGGCTAACCTCCACGCCCGGCGGCGTTCTGTTCGAGGCGCTGAGTCAGGGTGGCGCTCAACAGGCTCACCATCTGCATGGTCCACCAGCGAGTAACACGGATAAACCACAGCGCCGCCATAGGCATCCCCCACTGCATAGTCGGCTGGCTTACTGCTGTCCCATCGAGACAGGACTCGTTCAATATGCTGAGGAGGTACGCTATAACAAACGCCGTGTATCAGACGCGGCAGTATGATGTAGTCAGCCTGAGTCTTATCAGCAACTATCAGCCGTTCGGCTATCTGCATTTGGTACTGAGGTGGGCGACCAGTGCCAAGGTAGAAACTAATCAAGGAATCGGGGAAGCGTTTTAGCCAGCTCGTGACTGGAGTGAAGAACAAGTCCACTGGCATCGCATCATCTTCAACAACAACTACCCGGCAGGTTTGTTCTGCTGCCCACTCAAGCGCGCGGCGATGATTCCAGTTCGCGCCGTGGTTATCGTCATCAACCAGCAGATGAGCATGCAGCAGTGCAGCAAGACGTTGTGCAGCCCCTAAGCGGGTATGATGGCCGACCACCACAAACTTAATCTCTTCATCCACCAGCAAATCTCCAAGAAAAAAGCCGCACGATGGCGGCTACTGTCTGCATATCAGGATGTTAATCGTTTAGTACAACAGCTAAAGTGATTAGCCTTCCTGGAAGAGGGCTTCTAAGAAAGCGCCAACTCGTCAAAAATGCATATAAGGAACTAAAATGACTGATGAAAGACCTGAATTTTCCGCTTTACAAGAACAGCGCAGTACTCAGTTAGAGATTGAGAATTTTGTTCATGCGCTATTGATTAAAATGCTGCTGGCGAAACTTCCGAAAACAGACCAAGATTCAGTCCTTAAAATCGTTAAGCACGTAGTTGGCCAAGCTACGGAAGATCAGAAAGAGTACAAAGACCTAGCGATGGCTTATCTTGATAAAACATTTCGCATCGCTGATTAGGCATAAATAAAAAAGCAACAAGGTCTGGCAAGGGATGTATTAAGACATAGAACTTGCCAGCTTCTGTTCAAAAGCCCTAAGTAACTTATTAACTACTTATGACGAAACCACGCGGCCTCCTTACCGATACCATCAGTTTTGAATACTGTATGAACCAGAGGGCCGGTGATCAGCCTGTCAGCGAATGACTGCGCGATAATGCCGAACGCCAACATGTCCCCCACTGCGGCGCCAGCCTGTTCTTTCTTCCAGAAACGATAACTCTCAATCCGGTAGTAAAGACGGATGATGCCGTGAGCGAACGCCATCACATCAGCGCGGGCACCACCTAGCAGCCCAGCGTTAAGCATCACATCGTTGCGGTGTTCTTCAATAAACTCCTGATAGATGCGCTCCGGATGATTCTGCTTTGCCCAGGTATCGGCGTAGGTCTTTGGTTCTGAACCGACGTACAACTTCCCTGGCTCCATTTCTTCCCACGGCGCGCGAAGCATTTCGACATCAGTACCATCGGTACACCAGACGAACCGGTATTCAGGGTGATCTCGCAGGTGCTGCCAGATGTGCAACCAGCGACGAAAGTAGACATTCATCTTCACGTCAGGAACGCGACATAGCTCAACATCTGCCGGGGCCGTCAGTAATTCATCCACCAGCGCTATACGCCCACACTGGCGAAGCGAGGCCGCCCATTTGCTCAGCATGTCAGGCGAGGCCGCCATTTTCGTGCCGCGCTGCGGGTCAGGCTGACTGGTGAGCAGCGTTGTGATTACCACGTCACGCTGCTGGCGGTATTCAACGTAACCAGTAAAACCGGCATCACGCCGTTCGTTGTGGATCTTCACGTTACGTTCCACCAGCGCCTGTCGGTCAGGACGCGGTACCGAACGCTCCACGGCTTCATGCTCATCGAGAGAGTGGATCAGCTTTTCTGAACCGACCACATCACCGTAAGCCCAGGTAGTCAGTCCTGCGTTATGGATGCGCAAGGCGAGATCGCTGTGCTCGTACATGCCGCGACCATAAACCGGATCGAAACCGCCAACCTTCTCGATAGCGCTGCGGTGGTAATACAGCATCACGCCGCGCTGCCCGGTGTAAGCCACATGCTGATCGTCGCGGTAAAGCTCCGAAAGATCATTCAGTTTGTTCGAGCCAGCCAGATCGAGAAACTGGTAAGCCAAGTGTGGCTCGGGTGATTCAATGTAAGGCAAGTGCCAGTTATCAGCGATGGGCCAGGCGTCATCGTCCCACAGGAAGAGATGCTCACACCCGGCGTCCATCAGCGCGGTTAAGCTGGCGTTCTTTGATGCAACAATGCCGAGTGATGTTTCATGGCGAAGCAGCTGCACGCCGGAAGGTCCTACCGCGGCCGGTTTCGAACCATCGTCGATAACTACCACCAGCGCGCCCGCGGGCAGATGTTTCATGTGCTGCTCAATGGCATGATAAAAAACGTCACTGCGGTTATGGGTTGTGACTGCTATGCCTATTCGCCTGAGACAAGAGTTTACGGGTACAAAATGAAGACCGTCGATAGTAACGTGCATTGCTTATCTCACATATACTGTATTGTATATTCATTAACTTAACATCTAGATATAAGATGTAGGGATTTGGCGCAAAAGGTGATCAAGCATGTCTAGAGAAGGTTCGTTAGATCTGTTACTTGAAGTAGAAGAAAATCTTGAAACAATGAAAAAAACGCAGCAAATCAGGCCAGTGAAAGTCAAATCTATGCTCGAACACTTGAGAAGTTCGTTAGAATATGTGGCCAATGATGCTTATGATAAATACGTATCACCAGTTCCATCAAAAAGACCAAAAATTTTCTTCCCATATGGCGAGCAAAAATTTATCGATAACTTTTTTACACAAAAATTAAAGATAAACCCACCATCTTCCTCTCCGCTTTATGAAGTTTTCAATTCAATTCAAGATTTCCGCACTGGCGAAGATACCCTCACAATGATGTGCAATCTGACAAATGAGGTTAAACACAGGAAACCTATCCCTCTTGAAGAGGAAAGTTCGGTCAAAGACATAAATGTTAGAATTGATGGCTTTGGTATTTTTAATGTAGCCAACCCTAATAGGGTTGTCTTTAAAAACAATTCTATCAACGGTCAGAAATTAGAGGATTTTACTTTCGAAAATGGAAAACTAGAAAGAACAGGCAATGGTATCCCAGTAAATATCGTTATCACAGAAGATAAAAAAATTAGATTTCATGGTGAAGACTATGAAGTAGTACCGTTTATAGAATCGTGTCTTATAAGATTAAGAATTTTTATTAACGAAGCCTACGATGTATTAGAGAACTGTTAGAAGCAGCTAATCATCACAATAAATTTTTGGCTATTTATTGTGATGATATTCACACTCTCGCAGTGGCCGCGCTCATGCCCTTGAGTACCTGTCGCTCATCGCCGCTCATAACCGGTGCGCGTCTGGCGTTAGCGCTGCTTTACCGGCATACCCTTTTTATCAATTAACCCTGACCAGCGGTATGTCGCAGTTCGGACCTGCGTCTGGCTCTCTAACGGAGACTCGGGGCAGCATCATGACTGCTGCATCGCCCGCTTACTGCTTCAAGGTCTTTAGCCCATCCACAAGTGAAAAAATTTCTAAGGAAATTCTTAATTTCCCACGCTTACGCTTGTTGTTATCTGCCTGGCTGCCAGGCTACACATGACTCTGATGCGGAGAATGCCAACTCCGGGGACATCAATAAAAAGAGCAACGAAACTGAGACTCCTGTAGCCCTCCCTGTGAGGGCTTTTTTTGCAAAAAAAAAGCCAGCTCGGACAGAACTGGCTGGGTCTAGCAGTAAGTAGGTATTACTTCGCACTCATTTCGACGTGTACCCTATTCCTTTAGTCAAGCATTCAGACGCCGGGTGCCTCCCGGTGGACTTGCATCACTCCGCAAACCCGCAACACTACGTCCAGCAGTGACTGGTTGCCCCTCCGCTCAGGGGGATTCATCTGTATAGCAGAGATATCGAATCACTCGTGCCATTAAAATGTAGCTGACAGACAAAATAAAGTTGTGAGCATTGTTGAAATTCTTCGCTAATCATTCATCCCGTATACCCATCAGGCATTAGAAGAAAGCAGTTTTTTGTTCCTTTGCTTTATTTATTTAATACACCTTTTTACTTTTGAGAAATGGATTACATTTACATTCTCCTTGTAATGATGACCCCTTTGGTCTCCCTTCCGAATTGCAGGATTTCATTTCGGAAGGGACTTTTTTCCTTTCCCGCCTTGATAAATACTCATTGCTTTCTAAACTCTTACACAGACTTTGCTATGTCAGGTAAAGTCGTCGTTCAGGACTACCCGTGTGCTCAAGGATGAGCCACCCTGATTTGTTCAAGCTTTTCCCTGCCATTTAATTATCTCCCCCCAAAGAATTGTCCATTCGTATTATGGAGTCCTCAATATTTGCTACGGTTAAAGTCCAGAGGAGAGACTGTGTCCGAACCTCAGGGATGAGGCTCAATTTTCCCACAATTTGCTTTCCATGCTTTGTTATGCGCCAGGATGTCTTTCTTAGTCTGCCGGTCCAGTACATCCCAGTCGTGAGCTGTTCCGTAGATGGGTTTAACCCAGTCACAAGCCGTGTCCACCACCTCAACCCTTACGGGTCCAGTTGTCCCGCAGCTCGCGATCAACATCGTCGCCAGGCATATGGTTAACAGTCTGCTGTACATCGCTGGCCTCTTTCGTTGCTTCTACCCGGCGTTCTGCTGCTGTGACCATTGCAGCTGCGTTATCTTCGGTGCGCTGCTGGTCGGCTTTCGATTCCGCTTTGCTGGTGCCGCGAATATGGCCCAGGCCAAAAGCGCCGGCGATGGCAGCGATGACTGCCGCGACAATGCCAATAATCGTCTCAAATCCCATAGTGTCCTCACACCAGCACGGATTTCGCCAGGTTAAACAGCGCACGGCGTTTATCCAGCCCGTTTCTGCCGCCATTGATTAGAAGCGTAACGCGCTCAACATCGCCGGAATGAAGCAGGCAACCGCGGGAGGCAAAGAACCATGCAGCTGAGCGCGCGGCGTATTCATCCTGCTCAAGCAGCTCCGGATGAGTAACAAGGTCCAGTTTCAACGCCTGGCCACAACTGCGATAGTTGCTCAGGCCGGTAACCTGTTTCAGACCGCGACCGCGATATTTCCAGCCATCACCGGCAACCTGATTGCCAAGGTGCTCTTTTCCCCACTCACCACCGTATATCAGATTGGCGATCGCTTTCTGGTTTGCCGGTTGCGTAGCCATTCTGCCAAGTGCGGCGGCCTGCTGTGGAGTGATGCGGTGGCTACCGAACGTCGGTACCAGGTTTTCAGCCGCATAATTCAGATTCTCCACCAGCCGGGTAAACCTGGTGCTTTCATGCCCCATCTGGGCAATAAACATCGCCTGATCTAGCGGTGCGGTGATGCCATATTCCTTCATGGCGGCGTCGATATGCGGAAACCAGCGCGCAGCTAACCCGGAGCTGATGCCAGCCGCCTTTTGAAATTGTGATTGGTTCACGTTGTGCTTTCCCCTGCGATTCTTGCGATGTTGCCACGAGCACGCCATACGGCTATGCAGACAATGAGATTGACGACCAGCTCTCCATAGTCGACCTGCACGTAATCACCATGCCAGATGCGGAAAGCGGTAAACGCTGGTGCGAGGATCAGCCCATACGCGAGAAATTCCATCAGACGGCGGCGACGCAACCCCCGCTTCCTGAAGAACATCAGGCGTATGGTTATCAGGATGCATGCAACAGCGTTAATGTTCAGGATCAGTGTTTGCCACGTCATTCTTCCCCCTTCAATCCGGGTAAGTCTCCCGTCTTCGAGCGCTTGAGAACGCGAAGCAGGACGGTGACAGAAACCGTTGAGGCCGCCAGCGCGCCAATGGCTGGAGAAACTTTCACGGCAACTGGCGGAGAAAGGTGACTTAATGCCGCATTGATAAGCGCTGCGATGATTTCGGATGCTGTTCCAGCGCAGTAAACCCCACCGATAAACGAGATAAGCGCAAACAGTATCTGCTTCCAGAGCTTGTGATCTTCACTGCTAAGTACGTAAAGAGCGGCCCCAGCAAGTGAGCAAAGCATTACAGCTGGGGTAGCTTCTGGAAACATCGTGGCGAAGGTGATTCCGGTAGTTCCGGCAGCAACACCAGCAGTTGCCGTAGCAGATATCGGTTCTGCGGACATTTAGCCCCCTCTTATTGCTGTGAGTCCTCTCAGAACGAGGGGAAACAAAAAAGGCCGCCCGTAGGCAGCCTTTAGATTATTTTTTTCAGTCACCACAGAGATGGGTGCTGATTTTTGTGACGCGATTCGATAAAAACCGCGAACCTTTGAGGAGATTTACTGACTTCAATGATTGGTATTTTCCAGCCAGTCGTCAAATTGAGATACGTGGTATCTTTACTAACTCTGACTGTTCCCGCATATCCGTCTTTGGAGTACGCATTTACATTGATATGTGCAGATTTTTTACCGCTCATAATTACACCGTCCTTATGTGGATTAGCCACTTCTTGTGACATACATCACATTATCACAGTATAAATTTTAGGCAATAAAAAACCCGCTTATGTTGCGGGCTTCAACCTTGTTGCTCAGTACGCTTTACTGTCCCGAGCCTAGCACAATTTAAGCACTTTCTTGCTCACTCCGCAACTTAAATCTGTCGCTATTTGTGCCGAATGCGTCACAAAGTGGTGCGTAAAGGATCGATTCTGCAAGACTGACCCATGTATCAATGCGACGGCGGCACGTGATAAGGGTCCAGTCGGGGTGTTTTGAATTAAGCTCTTTAGCCATCTGGAGTTTGCTTTTACGCAGACGATGACGATCAACAATCACGCCATACAACCCACGGTATTCTTCGTTCATAAGCACTGCGGCAATAACGCCGTCAATCTTTAGCCCCTCCTCGTCTGAGCAGAACGCCAGGCCAGTTTTGTTTTTACTGTCGAGAATTTCACGCAGGTATGCTTCCAGCTCGGGTTTAGTGATGCCGGATTTCTTCATGCGGCGCAGCGCATCGTTGATGGCGGATTTGGTTATTTTCCCGGATGCCAGCAGCTGGTTGAACATGTTTCCGCCCGAGCCACCACCGATATAAGACCAGCGGCCCCACATGCGCAGCTTTCCCTGTACCCAGATACTTTCGAGAGTGCGAAGGCGAACCAACTCGCCGGATTTGCCTACTTCAGAAGGATTGATCATTTGCGTCTCCACTTACGCCAGTACGCCTATTGCCAGCGCACGATCTAAAAACCGAAACAGCAGCGTTAACTGGTCGCCGTATTTCGCTTCAAATGCCACGGGATCAGCGTGTAACTCGTCGTGATGCGCTCTGCACAGCGGTATCACAAACAGGTCATGCGCCTTAGTACCCATTCCACCCTGCCCGTGGCCTATCAGGTGGTGGGGGTCGTCTGCCGGGTTATTGCAGCAACTGCACTGCTGCGACTTCACCCAACGGGTGTATTTCTCGTTTTCCCAACGTCGGCGCTTTGGCCTCAGCATGAAAGATTCCGGCGTTTCAGGATCGACCTTGACCGCCACTATCTTTTTTGCCTTCTCCTGAAAGATTTGCGTAGCCGGTAATGACGGGACAATGTCGCTTTCCCTCATCACTGAACTGTGCTGTTCTGGCTTGATCCTGAGTGCCTTACTCGCCACCGATTCAGGAACAAGGTCAGCCAGATTGTTACGTACCATCCACCAGCAAAACTCAGGAAGCGAAAGAGTGTGGTCAACGCTAAAACCTAAATCAATATTCACCCTTTCCAGAAGCCATTTTACCAGGTTCTGCATGGCAATTCCTGCCAGTCTTTCAGTGGTTTGCTCACGTAAATGGTTATCACACGACCAGCAAAGACGAATGCTCGCCGGAGCGTGGCGCATAACCGTAAAGTCACTGGCATGCCAGTCAGTGTGAGGCCACTGACATTCAAATTTTCTCTCCAGCCAGGCATCAAGGCTACTCAATCCACCAGCTCGCTGAATGACCCTCTCGTTAACGAAAATAGCCTGCATGTTGGCATCGTCAGTCAGCGGCTGGTGGGCTTCAGGGATTAATCCAGATGGCAGATGCTGTATGGCTTCGGATGGTGGCTCAATAACTACCCTTCCCTGACGGAATAGCCAGAGCAGTTCGGTACCAGGGCGGAACAGAACCACCCCGGACATCGGCGCAATTTCAGGCGTCAGTATGGCTCTCACCCAATTCCCCCCATTGTTGGTTGATGCCTGGTTATCGATATTTCTACCCTTCCGCCATGCACTTTAGGCCCCCACTCCACCAGCATTCTCTGCACCTGGCTGTCATCTTCCCAAATGCCAGCATGCGTAAGCGCATCAAACAGAGCCTTGTTGTAGTTGTCGATGTCGCGGCGGCGAGCATCTGGCGGAAAGAGAAGGATCTCCACCGCAGCTGGTGATGATGATGGTTTTGGTAAGCAACGCAGTTGCTCAATGATCGCTGCACATGCCGCGCTCTGGTATGCCCTGCCCTTCTCGCTGATAAGATGGCGGCCTTTTAACGGCCCCTTGTTTGGGGCTCGCCAGTATGTATTTACGCTCGGTGGGAACGGGAGCACCAGTTTCATAAACTCACTCCCTGTTTTTTCAGCCACTCAACAGCGTTATCTCTGGCCTTGTCTCCGCCGGATAGCAGGTCTTGGATGATCGTTACTGGATTTGTATCACATTCCGTTTTGATGACGGTAATGCCCCTGGCAGCGCCAGGAGCAACAGTGATGTAACCTTTTTTCTTAAGCGACTTCACGTGCGCTACAGCAGCGTTCGGTGATGCGCAGCCAATTAGTCCTGCAAGCTCCAGCATCGTAGGTGGGAAGCCTGCCTTTTCGATATGAACCTTGATAGCTTCAAACACTTCATTCTGACGCGGCGTTAATTCAGGTTTCATGTGGCGCGCTCCTGTTTTTTTTCATGGGAACGGCAACTGCCGGTATAAGCTCAACAGCTGGTGATTCAGATTGATTTCCCCAGTGGTCCCAGCCAGGCGCACCGCAACGGCTGAATAGTTCGATGCGTAGGACGTCACCGTAAAGCTTCTCCAGACGGAAACGCGCCTCTGCTGGCTTCTGACTATGCTCACCGAGTGGACTGTAGATAACCTGCTTGATGCTGGCGCACTTGCGTTCAAGTCCATTTCCCCTGGTGGCGATTAGCAGGTCTTCGGTATTGGCTCGGGTGTAATTCCCGCCGTTCATGCGTGTCTGTGCGTTCAGCAGGTCTAAGAAGTCGTAAAAATCCTCCACACGGCCTGCCTGAAGTGCTTTGTTAATATGCTGCTCTGCCAGTGGATTGAACTTAACCCAGGTAAAGCCCTTCATCGTGCGTACTTTAAAGCCCCACGCTTCAGCCAGCTCGATAGCCTCTCGGGTGTGCGTACCGGTGAACCACATAGCCAGAACTGCATCATCGGCAGCCAGGTCCCAAACCGGCAAGCGCTTCATGTCGATCAGTTTCATCGTGCCGTAATGGTTATTTGCAGCGCCATTGCTGATGGTGTTCCCGTATTCCCACGCAGGGTCGGCATAAATCAGTGAGTATTTCATCAGACATTCCTCGCTCGGCCAGCCAGACACCATGCATCAGAGGGTGCTTTCACTTTCGGCGCCATGCTCAGGCAACGCTGACGCTCAATCAGTATCTTCATCCTCTGCTCTTCGTTCTTAGAGCGATTGAAGGCATCCATCAGAACCGTGGCTGCACGCTGGTAGAGCCCTTTTTCAAACAGGCCTTGAGCCTTATCCATCATTGTGGTCAGAGCCGGATTCAAAGCTTCTTCCTGTTCTGGTACAGCTGGTTTATCAGCCCGGTTAATTTTTAGTGCAGAACGCCCCTCGCTAACGTCACCACCCGGCGCTTTGGCAAAATACTGGTAGCACTTACCGTTATGCTGGCGGGTTGCGCGATTCAGTTTGACCAGATGGCATACACCGCGCTGAACAGCGTGAACGTCGTATTGAGGCATTGAAGCTGCGATCTGTTTGTTAGTTAACCCAGGGTTTTCAGCGATGAAAATTTGAATATCTTTCAGAAGGCTCATGAGTTCGCTCCTCTGAAGCCCGCCGGGACTTTGCTGTAGTCGGTATTCTGGAAGCTTGATTTGAAGATTCCATCCTCACGCTCCCACTTCCCGTTAACACGCGCTGGCCTTCCGGCATTCGCCCAGCTGTTCGCTGATTTCAGGTAGCCTGGAAACTTGGTTGGCTGGAAAAGCGTTTGTGGACGCAGGTAGGCCGCCATTGTTAAATCGTCGCTCCACTTGGCGTTGCAGTAGTCCACCACCAGCGACAGCTCTTCAACGGTGAAGCCCTCCCCGATTCGGGCGCGAATATTTTGCAGCGAGGTTGTTGAAACCTGATAACGCGAACTGGTCACATGGTTCAGATAGGTTAAAACCTGTTTAGCCTGATCAGTGATCAACACATCACGGTCTGGTTGCGGTGCAACCGGACAAATAGGGTTTTTAATATCTGTAGTATTCTCTGTTGTATTCTCTGTAAGAACATCAGTGCAATTTGACCTGATGAGAGCGGTTCGTTTTGAACCGATGGAACGTTCCACTTTGACCTCTTCCATCGGTTCATTTTGACCTGATGGAAGAGTGCATTTTGAACTATTCGATTTGGTCACTTTGACCTCATCTAAAAGATCACTTTCGTAGTTGATCGTGTAATAGTTCGTCATGTCGCGCTGAGACTTATTCAACTGCTCAACTTTGAGTACGCCAAGGTTTTTCAGGCGGGTGAATGTGCGCTTCAGGGTGGATTCAGACCAGAACGGGAACTGCTCCAGCCACTGCTCATTGGTGTTGTAAATCCAGCGCACGCCGTCATGCTCCAGTCCGGAGGTGGTTTCTTTCAGCCAGTAATTAACCTGCTGCAACGCAATGGCCTCGTTCAGCCCAATGCTGTACGCAAGGTCAGGGTTAATCACTATCGGGCGGGATGGCATTAACAGGCTCATGGTCGTCCTTTAACTCTGTAAATTTACGCTGGAATTGCTCAAGAGGGCTGAAGCACTCATGATCTTACCCTTCGCGAATGTATATAACGCGTCGGGTCTCGGGCTCCCACCTGATGACGTGGACGGTGATTCCTCTGTTGTCTCTGAATCGCCGGTCAACTTCAGCCATTCCTCACGCCCCTTCTCGTTCATCAATGCAAATGCCTCTACCATCGCGTTCTCAGGCTGGTAGTTGTTCTGATCCGCCTGGTTGTTTAATCTCTCCACATAGCCGAACGGGGAATCTTTTCCCACCAGTGGAAGGCATCTGAATTGCTTCGCTGGTCTCAATCGGTTTAAACTGTTCATGCGTTAGTTTCTCCACTGAATACGACACGCCACGACGCCCGGAGCTGCACACTCGCGGGCGTCACTTCTTTTGGCTTTTCTTACGGCTAAACAGCGCGACAATCGCGCGGATTTCTTCTTCACGCGCTGCCAGATGACGGCGGTGATATTCGTTGATTTCTTCAGCTTCATGACGTTCGATTACTCCATCTTCGAGAGCTCTCTGGATCACGGTATCAACACGTCCACGCGCTGCGGACGTTTTCATGGCACGATCAAACAGGTCGACACGATCAAGGTCTTCAAGTTGGGGAACGTCCACCAGCAAAGCGCCGCAGCGACGGGCAAAATAATCAGCCAGGAGAGACGTATTCGAGATATCTTCCATGGCCTCCAGCTCGTTCACTTCGAAGAACCGGCAACCATTCTTCTCATACAGGTTGTTATTGAACTGAGTTACTGACATGCCAAGAGCACCGGCCATAGCCTCACGGCCCCCTGGGTACGCTTTGCACATCGCTTTAACTACTTCTTTCAGGCTTGGCTCTACCATGTTGATTTTCCTTTTGTAGTTACTTTCAAGCCGCTGAATCTGTAGCCTTTTGATAAAGGCTGGCATCGTACTTAAGCTTGCCTTTTGTAATTCGCTCAATGACGAAAGCTTGCTTTTGAGGGATGACTTCACTCCATCGGCAAACAGCCGGGTGGGAAATCCCAAGAACACTTGCGGTTTTTGATACGCCGCCAAAGTATTCAATGACTTCTGATTTACGCATGGTTCCTCCTGGTTAACATATGCCTCAAAGGTAACAAAAGGTACATAAAATAGCAAACAACAGTTACAAGGATTCTATGTAACATTGGTTACATGAAAACAGAGATGAAAGACCGAATAAGATCCCGTCGAGTCCAGCTCGACATAACACAGC
>OIFK01000205.1_pt1 | contig 38420 bp, 35 predicted proteins | sample 1582071 | NCBI WGS metagenome assembly OIFK01 (sample SAMN07501052, study PRJEB24779) | human gut metagenome | isolation source: stool | host: human infant | place: USA: Pittsburgh, PA | reverse complement strand
ATTCCGGTGCACTCGGTGCGCGACAACATCAACATCTCTGCCCGGCGCAAGTTTATCCGCGCGGGATGTCTGATTAACGACGGCTGGGAAGCGAGCAACGCGGATCACCATATCCGTTCGCTGAACATTAAAACCCCCGGCGCTGAACAGCTGATCATGAACCTGTCCGGCGGTAACCAGCAAAAAGCCATTCTGGGGCGCTGGCTATCGGAAGATATGAAGGTCATTTTGCTGGATGAACCAACGCGCGGTATTGACGTGGGGGCGAAACACGAAATCTATAACGTCATCTATGAACTGGCAAAACGTGGTGTGGCGGTCCTGTTCGCCTCCAGCGATCTGCCCGAGGTGCTGGGCGTCGCCGACCGCATTGTAGTGATGCGTGAAGGCGAAATTGCCGGTGAATTGCTGCATGAACAGGCGAATGAACAACAGGCGTTGAGTCTCGCCATGCCTAAAGTTAGCCAGGCTGTCGCCTGAGTAAGGAGTCAATGATGTCCTCTGTTACTACATCCGGAGCGCCGAAGTCGGCTTTCAGTTTTGGCCGCATCTGGGACCAGTACGGCATGCTGGTGGTCTTTGCTGCCCTCTTCGTCGCCTGCGCGATTTTTGTGCCGAACTTCGCCACGTTCATCAATATGAAGGGGCTGGGGCTGGCTATCTCCATGTCCGGCATGGTGGCCTGCGGAATGCTGTTCTGCCTGGCCTCCGGTGATTTTGACCTGTCGGTCGCCTCGGTGATTGCCTGTGCAGGCGTCACCACTGCCGTGGTGATCAACATGACCGAAAGCCTGTGGATCGGCGTGCTGGCCGGGCTGCTGCTCGGCGTGTTGAGCGGCCTGGTGAACGGGTTTGTCATTGCGCGCCTGAAGATTAACGCCCTGATTACGACGCTGGCGACCATGCAAATCGTGCGCGGTCTGGCCTATATCATCTCCGACGGCAAAGCGGTCGGGATCGAAGACGAGCGTTTCTTCACGCTGGGCTATGCCAACTGGCTGGGGCTGCCTGCGCCAATCTGGCTGACGGTAGGCTGTTTGATCCTGTTCGGTTTCCTGCTCAACCGCACCACCTTTGGCCGAAATACCCTGGCGATTGGCGGCAATGAAGAGGCGGCGCGTCTGGCGGGTGTCCCGGTCGTACGGACCAAGATCATTATCTTCGTGCTTTCCGGGCTGGTATCGGCGGCGGCGGGGATTATTCTGGCGTCGCGCATGACCAGCGGCCAGCCTATGACCTCCATTGGTTATGAGCTGATCGTTATCTCAGCCTGCGTTTTGGGGGGCGTTTCCCTCAAGGGCGGCATCGGAAAAATCTCATATGTGGTGGCGGGGATCCTGATTCTGGGGACCGTGGAGAACGCCATGAACCTGCTCAATATTTCTCCGTTCTCTCAGTACGTCGTACGCGGCCTGATCCTGCTGGCAGCGGTGATCTTCGACCGTTACAAGCAAAAAGCGAAGCGTACCGTCTGATTTATTTTTAGCCACTAACCTGCTCAACTATTAACCATAGTTGACCCCCTGACCGGCCCGCCAGTTTTGCTGACGGGCCGGTTGCTAAATGGCGAGCACCGTCACACTGTCTATACTTACATGGCTGTTTTGTTCACTGTAAGGAGGATTAGGGTGGCTGACTTGTTAACCGCACCGCCTGTACTGCCCGGAAAATTTGCTTTCTTTTTTGACCTCGACGGGACGCTCGCCGGGATTGAACCGCATCCGGATGACGTTGTTGTACCGGACACGGTGTTAGAGAATTTGCAGCAGCTCTCCCGACAGAACGAGGGGGCACTGGCATTGATTTCAGGGCGCTCAATGGCCGAGCTGGACGTGCTCGCCAGTCCTTATCACTTTCCGCTGGCCGGTGTGCACGGAGCGGAGCGCCGCGATATCCATGATCAACTGCATATAGTTTCACTCCCCGACACGCTGATTCAGGCGCTGCATGCGCAACTCTCTTCGGCTCTGGAAATGCTTCCCGGTACGGAACTGGAAGCCAAAGGCATGGCTTTTGCGCTGCACTACCGTCAGGCGCCCCATCATGAGGCGGCGATATTTTCGATAGCAAGAAGCGTGGCCGAAGCCCATCCGGAGCTGGCGTTACAGCCGGGTAAATGTGTGGTCGAGATTAAACCGGCAGGAATTAACAAAGGCGCTGCCATTGCAGCGTTTATGGCGGAAGCGCCGTTCAAAGGGCGTACGCCAGTCTTTTTTGGGGATGACCTGACCGACGAGGCCGGGTTCAGGGTGGTAAACCAGGCCCAGGGCATGTCTGTCAAGGTTGGATCTGGTGAAACCATTGCCGGATGGCGGCTGGATAATGTCGCCAGCGTCTGGCAGTGGATATCTGACGTCGCTAACCAGCAACAACAACAAATAGCGCAAAACAACGGGAGAAATCATTATGGGTCGCTTAGTCGTCGTCTCTAATCGCATCGCACCGCCGGATGATAAAAAAGCCAGTGCCGGTGGCCTGGCGGTCGGGGTATTAGGTGCCCTCAAAGCCGCGGGTGGTCTCTGGTTTGGCTGGAGCGGGGAAATCAGTAACGAAGAGAAACCGCTAAAAAAGGTGTCACGGGGCAATATCACGTGGGCCTCCTTCGCCCTTAGCGAGAAGGACTATGATGAATATTATTCCGAGTTCTCAAACGCCGTGCTGTGGCCAGCGTTTCACTATCGTCTGGATCTGGTGAAATTCCAGCGTGAATCCTATGAAGGCTACATGCGCGTCAACGCGCTGCTGGCAGATAAACTACTGCCGCTGATCGAAGAAGACGATATCTTATGGATCCACGATTATCATCTGCTGCCCTTCGCCAGGGAGTTGCGGAAACGGGGTGTGAATAACCGAATCGGTTTCTTCCTGCATATTCCGTTCCCGACCCCGGAGATCTTTACGGCGCTGCCGCAGCACGAGGAGATCCTGGAGGCGCTGTCAGATTACGACCTGCTCGGTTTCCAGACGGAAAATGACAGGCTGGCCTTCCTCGACAGCGTGTCGGGCAAAACCCGGCTGGTCACTCACGGCGGTAAATCTCATACTGCGTGGGGACGAAATTTCCATACCGAAGTCTACCCAATCGGTATTGAGCCAGACGAAATTGCCGAGCAGGCCTCCGGTCCGCTGCCGCCGAAGCTTGCCCAGCTCAAGGACGAACTCAAGCACGTTAAGAATATCTTTTCGGTTGAACGACTGGATTATTCCAAAGGGTTGCCGGAGCGATTCCTCGCCTATGAAACCCTGCTGGATAAATTCCCGCAGCATCATGGCAAGATCCGCTACACCCAGATAGCGCCGACCTCGCGCGGTGAGGTTCAGGCCTACCAGGATATTCGTCACCAGCTTGAGACCGAAGCAGGGCGCATCAACGGGCGCTATGGCCAGCTCGGCTGGACTCCACTTTTCTATCTGAATCAGCATTTTGAGCGCAAAATACTGATGAAAGTGTTCCGCTATGCGGACGTCGGGCTGGTCACGCCGCTGCGCGACGGGATGAATCTGGTGGCAAAAGAGTATGTAGCAGCACAAGATCCTGCTGACCCGGGCGTGCTGGTGCTGTCCCAATTTGCCGGTGCGGCAAACGAGTTAACCTCAGCGCTGATTGTGAACCCTTACGATCGCGATGACGTGGCAAATGCCCTGAATCGCGCGTTAACCATGCCGCTTGCGGAACGCATTTCACGTCATTCGGAAATGATGGAGACCATCGTCAAGAATGATATCAACCGCTGGCAGGCGCGTTTTATTGACGATTTACGCGCGATCCAGCCGCAAAGTCAGGAAGGTGATCTGCAAAAAAAGATCGCGACCTTCCCTAAACTCGCCTGATTTCCTTCGGGGGCATTAATTGCCCCCGAGAGGCACCAGCAGGACATCCACCTGGCTTGACGAAACGATGGATTTTGCCGAGCATGCCGCCCGGGAAAAAAAGCTCTGGTTATGATTTCCGCAAATGACCAGGTCAATATTCTGTTTCCGACAAATGTCGAGAATATGTTCACTTAATTCCCCGGTGGCAATCACCGTCTGATGGACAGGATAGTTTGCCCGCTCAACCAGCTCGCGCAGAAATTGCTGCGTTTCTTCCTGAAGAACCTCACGAATATCTTCCAGCATAGGCGCTGCCAGTTGGTTATACATTTCGGGTTCAGCTGCCAGGGTGATCAGACTTATGCGGGCGTTGTTCGGGCGGGCAATGGAAACGGCACGGGCGACGAGTTGATGACTTTCTGGGGAAACCGCAACAGAAACAAGAAGATGGGAGTAACTCATCACACACTCCTTTTATGTCAGAATGACACGTTTCTCAAGCTTTACCGCGAATCTGCCGCTTCTGCAAGAGGTACATGCGACAATAGTGTGAACCTTATCATAATTATTCATTAATTATTCTTATAAGAAGAATAACGAAATGGCGGCGCTAAATGAAAGTAATTAACAACTTAACGTAAATCACACATTTAGCCTTCCGTGCTGTTAAATCGCGTTAACCGATCGTCAACGCAAGCGTGATGCTGACCCCTGGAAGCTCCTGTCTCGAATTGAAAGCTTAACCTGCTGTTTTTACTTAATTAACTCTGGCTGTTCCCTGACGTTCGCGCCCGTTCAGACGCGGAAGGGCAGCGCTTCTCCGACATAGCAATTTTCATACCCGATCCACTCATCACTCTGCATGAGTATTCGTTCCATAAGAATATAACCAAGCTTCGGTTGCTCAATAAATAGTCAAATTACAAGTCACGCTGATGGATTTATGGGTTACATTCGCGTAAATTATGTGACGAAGATCACATTTTTTTTAAATTCCAGGGGGGGCTGCATTGTATGTGTCAAAACTGACGAGTAGAGTTTGCGTCGAATTAGGAAAAATCTTAGTTATTTGTAAGAAAAGATAAAATGTGTAACCGACATTTTGGCCATGTTAACCGGTCACGCGCTTTACGACGTACAAACCTAAATTCAACTATGCATTTGGCCTTTTCTTTTTATACCGGGTGATTTCCCGGCGACATCACGGGGTGCGGTCTTTCCGCATAAAAATAATAGTTGGTTATTCGGGATGGGAAAAATGCATACATCCGAGTTGCTAAAACATATTTATGACATCAATTTGTCGTATTTATTGCTCGCGCAGCGTTTGATTAGTCAGGACAAACCGTCAGCGATGTTTCGTCTGGGTGTTAACGAAGAGATGGCAACCATGCTGGGTGGATTAACCCTCCCGCAAATGGTCAAGCTGGCTGAAACCAATCAACTTGTCTGCCAGTTCCGTTTTGATAACCCGCAGACCATTACGCGTCTGACTCAGGAATCTCGCGTGGACGATCTGCAACAAATCCACACCGGTATTCTTCTCTCCACCCGCCTGCTCAACGAAATCAGCCAGCCTGATGACGTAGCCCGGAAGAAAAGGGCTTAACAATGAGCGAAAAAAGCATTGTTCAGGAAGCCCGTGATATCCAGCTGGCAATGGAACTCATCACGCTGGGCGCGCGTTTACAAATGCTGGAAAGCGAGACGCAGTTGAGCCGTGGTCGTCTGATCAAGCTGTACAAAGAACTGCGTGGTAGCCCGCCGCCAAAAGGCATGCTGCCGTTTTCCACTGACTGGTTCATGACCTGGGAGCAGAACATTCATGCTTCCATGTTCTGTAATGCCTGGCAGTACCTGCTTAAAACGGGGTTATGCAGCGGCGTTGATGCCGTGATCAAAGCCTACAAACTTTACCTTGAGCAATGCCCGCAGCAGGAAGAGGGACCTCTGCTGGCGCTGACCCGCGCCTGGACGCTGGTGCGTTTTGTTGAAAGCGGCATGCTTGAATTGTCGCGCTGCAACTGCTGTGACGGCAATTTTATTACCCACGCGCATCAGCCTGCGGGCAGCTTCGCCTGTAGTTTGTGCCAGCCTCCATCCCGAGCCGTAAAAAGACGTAAACTTTCCCGGGATGCTGCCGATATTATTCCACAACTGCTGGATGAACAGATCGAACACGCTGTTTAACCCGAACCTGTGGGCAAGATTCCAGCAGCGGTAAGCGATTACCGCTGCTTTTTTTTACCCTGCGTTCAGGTCTCGCGCTCGAAATGAACGTCCTGCCATAGTCACTAGCGGAAGGATGATGTCGTGCTTATCTTATTAGGTTACCTGGTAGTTCTCGGTACAGTTTTCGGCGGTTACATGATGACCGGCGGGCACCTTGGAGCACTCTATCAACCGGCTGAACTTGTCATCATCGGCGGTGCAGGGGTAGGGGCTTTTATCGTTGGTAACAACGGTAAATCGATCAAGGGCACGCTGAAGGCGATTCCGCTGCTGTTTCGTCGCTCGAAATACACCAAAAGCATGTATATGGATCTGCTGGCGCTGCTCTATCGCCTGATGGCGAAGTCACGTCAGCAGGGGATGTTCTCGCTGGAGCGGGACATCGAAAACCCGAAAGAGAGCGAAATTTTCGCCAGCTACCCGCGTATTCTGGCCGACGCGATGATGCTCGATTTTATCGTCGATTACCTGCGCCTGATCATCAGCGGCAACATGAACACCTTCGAAATTGAAGCCCTGATGGACGAAGAGATTGAAACCCATGAGAGCGAATCCGAAGTGCCGGCCAACAGCCTGGCGCTGGTGGGCGACTCGCTTCCGGCGTTTGGCATCGTGGCGGCGGTAATGGGCGTGGTACATGCCCTGGCCTCGGCGGATCGCCCGGCGGCTGAACTGGGCGCGCTGATTGCCCACGCGATGGTGGGGACGTTCCTCGGTATTTTACTGGCCTACGGCTTTATCTCCCCGCTGGCGAGCGTGCTGCGCCAGAAGAGCGCCGAAACCACCAAAATGATGCAGTGCGTGAAAATTACGCTGCTCTCAAACCTCAATGGTTATGCCCCGCCGATCGCCGTCGAATTTGGTCGTAAGACGCTCTACTCCAGCGAACGTCCGTCGTTTATCGAACTGGAAGAGCACGTGCGCGCGGTGAAAAACCCCAACCAACAGACGACAACTGAGGACGCATGAAAAACCAGTCCCATCCGATCGTCATCGTAAAAAAGCGCAAGCATAAGGCGCACGGGCACGGTTCTCACGGCTCCTGGAAGATCGCGTACGCCGACTTTATGACCGCCATGATGGCGTTCTTCCTGGTGATGTGGCTGATCTCCATCTCCAGCCCGAAAGAGCTTATCCAGATTGCGGAATATTTCAGGACGCCGCTGGCGACGGCGGTCACCGGCGGGCCGCGCATTTCGAACAGCGACAGCCCGATCCCCGGCGGCGGTGACGATTACACCCAGCAGCAGGGCGAAGTGAAAAAACAGCCTAACATCGACGAGCTGAAAAAACGGATGGAGCAGGCGCGCCTGAAAAAACTGCGCGGTGACCTGGATCAGCTGATTGAAGCGGACCCTAAGCTGCGCGCACTGCGTCCGCATCTGAAAATTGACCTGGTACAGGAAGGGCTGCGTATTCAGATCATCGACAGCCAGAACCGGCCGATGTTTAAAACCGGCAGCGCCGATGTCGAGCCCTACATGCGCGATATTCTGCGTGCGATTGCACCGGTACTGAACGGTATTCCTAACCGCATTAGCCTGTCCGGACACACGGATGATTTCCCGTACGCCACGGGAGAGAAAGGATACAGCAACTGGGAGCTTTCTGCCGATCGCGCCAACGCCTCGCGTCGCGAGCTGGTGGCGGGTGGGCTTGATGATGGCAAGGTCCTGCGCGTGGTCGGCATGGCTGCAACCATGCGCCTTACCGACCGCGGACCGGATGACGCCATCAACCGTCGTATCAGTCTTTTAGTGCTGAACCAGCAGGCGGAGCAGGCCATCCTGCATGAAAACGCCGAAAGTCAGAATGAGTCACTGGACGATTTAAAACAGCCTGGGGCCGTCCCTTCGGCTGCCGTTCCAACATCGCCACCAGCCAATCCGAGGTGATAGCGTGAGCATGGATATTACCGATTTTTACCAGACATTTTTTGATGAAGCCGACGAATTGTTGGCCGATATGGAGCAACATTTGCTGGATCTGGTGCCCGAGGCGCCGGACTCAGAACAGCTCAATGCCATCTTCCGTGCGGCGCATTCCATTAAAGGCGGAGCCGGAACGTTTGGATTTACCATTTTGCAGGAAACCACCCATTTAATGGAAAACCTGCTGGATGAAGCACGACGCGGTGAGATGCAGCTCAATACCGACATTATCAACCTGTTTTTGGAAACGAAAGATATTATGCAGGAACAGCTCGACGCCTATAAAAGTTCGGCAGAGCCTGATGCCGCCAGCTTTGAATACATCTGCAACGCGCTGCGTCAGTTAGCGCTGGAAGCCAAAGGTGAGGCGTCTGCGCCCGCTGTCCCTGCGGCAAAACTGAGCGTTGTTGACGCCGTGGCCGAACCCGCTACGGCGCCTGACGCGCCCGCAGGAAAACTGCGCGTGGTGCTGTCACGTCTGAAGGAGAACGAGGTCAACCTGCTGGAAGAGGAGCTGGGGAACCTGGCGACGCTCAGCAACGTGGTGAAGGGCAAAGACAGCCTGGCCGCGACGCTTGACGGCGGGATCGGTCAGGATGACATCGTGGCAGTGCTCTGCTTCGTCATTGAAGCGGATCAGATTGCGTTTGAAACCGAGGCGGCGGCCGTTGAAGCGCCAGCTCCGGCAGAGAATACCCCTGCGGTAGTTGCCGCTGCCCCGGCACTGAAAGCCGTGCCAAAAGAGACGGCTGCCCCGGCCCGCGGTGAAAAACCGGCGGCGCGTTCCAGCGAGTCCACGAGCATTCGCGTGGCGGTGGAGAAAGTGGATCAGCTAATCAACCTGGTGGGTGAACTGGTGATCACCCAGTCGATGCTGGCCCAGCGTTCCAACGAGCTGGACCCGGTGACTCACGGCGATCTCATCACCAGCATGGGCCAGTTACAACGTAACGCCCGCGATTTGCAGGAATCGGTGATGTCCATCCGCATGATGCCGATGGAATATGTCTTTAGCCGCTTCCCGCGCCTGGTGCGCGACCTGGCCGGCAAGCTCAACAAACAGATCGAACTCACGCTGATGGGCAGCTCCACCGAGCTGGACAAGAGCCTGATCGAACGCATTATCGACCCGTTAACGCACCTGGTGCGTAACAGCCTCGACCACGGCATCGAGCTGCCGGAAAATCGCGTGGCAGCCGGAAAATCGCCCGTGGGCAACCTGATCCTGTCAGCGGAACATCAGGGCGGCAACATCTGCATCGAAGTGACCGATGACGGCGCGGGCCTGAACCGCGAGCGCATTCTGGCGAAGGCGATCTCGCAGGGAATGGCGGTCAACGAAAACATGACGGACGAAGAAGTGGGCATGCTGATTTTTGCCCCGGGCTTCTCAACCGCAGAGCAGGTCACCGACGTTTCCGGCCGTGGCGTGGGCATGGACGTGGTGAAACGTAACATTCAGGAGATGGGCGGTCACGTTGAGATCCAGTCTAAGCAGGGTGCAGGCACCACGATTCGTATCCTGCTGCCGCTGACGCTGGCCATTCTTGACGGCATGTCCGTTAAAGTGGCGGACGAAGTCTTTATTCTGCCGCTGAACGCGGTGATGGAGTCCCTCCAGCCGCGTGAAGAAGATCTGCATCCGCTGGCGGGCGGGGAGCGCGTGCTCGAAGTACGCGGCGAGTATCTGCCGCTGGTGGAACTGTGGAAAGTGTTCGAAGTGGACGGGGCAAAAACCGAGGCCACGCAGGGTATCGTTGTGATCCTGCAAAGCGCCGGACGCCGCTACGCGCTGCTGGTTGATCAGCTGATTGGTCAGCATCAGGTGGTGGTTAAGAACCTGGAAAGCAACTACCGCAAAGTGCCGGGGATCTCTGCTGCCACCATCCTGGGTGATGGTAGCGTCGCGCTGATCGTCGATGTATCGGCACTTCAGGGATTAAATCGTGAACAACGTGTGGCGAACACAGCCGCCTGATTAAGTAAAAGGTAATAACATGACCGGTATGAGTAACGTAACGAAACTGGCGGGCGAGCCATCGGGGCAGGAATTCCTGGTTTTCACTTTAGGTGATGAAGAGTACGGTATCGACATCCTGAAAGTGCAGGAAATTCGTGGTTACGACCAGGTAACGCGCATTGCGAACACGCCAGCGTTTATCAAGGGTGTGACCAACCTGCGCGGTGTGATTGTGCCTATCGTGGACCTGCGCGTGAAATTCAGCCAGGGCGATGTGGAGTACAACGATAACACGGTGGTGATCGTCCTGAATCTGGGGCAGCGCGTGGTGGGGATCGTGGTGGATGGCGTGTCTGATGTACTGTCGCTGACCGCAGATCAAATCCGTCCTGCGCCGGAGTTTGCGGTCACGCTGTCGACGGAATACCTGACGGGGTTGGGTGCGCTCGGCGAGCGTATGCTAATTCTGGTGAATATTGAGAAGCTGCTGAACAGTGAAGAGATGGCGCTGCTGGATATTGCGGCGAATCATGTAGCATAAAATGAAGCCGGGTAAGCGTCAGCGCCACCCGGCTCTTTTGTATCCTTACGCCTCCTGCTCCACCAGCTCTGCCTCCGCTTCCCGCGCCCCTTCATTCTGCGACAGCATCGCCGTCGCAATCCCGTTCCCCAGCACGTTAATGGCGGACCGTCCCATATCCAGGAAATGATCAATCCCCATCAGCAGCAGGATCCCGGCCACCGGAATGTTAAAGCTCGGAATGGTTGCCGCCAGCACCACCAGCGACGAGCGCGGTACACCCGCAATGCCTTTCGAGGCCAGCATCAGCGTTAACATCAGCACCGTCACCTCGGTGAAACTCAGGTGAATGTTGTACGCCTGGGCGATAAACATTGAGGCGAACGAGCAGTAAACCATGGAGCCGACCAGGTTAAACGAGTAGCCGATCGGCAGGACGAAAGAGGCGATATTCCGTGAACAGCCGAAGCGCGCTAACTGCTCCAGCGTTTTCGGGTATGCCGCTTCAGAGCTGCTGGTGGTAAACGCGACCAGCACCGGATCTTTCAGCATCGCCACCAGACGAAAAATCTCTTTTTTCAGCACCATGTAACCTACCGCCAGCAATACCAGACAGGTCAGAAGGATCGCCACATAGTAACCGCCAATAAACGAGGCATAGTTCAGCAAAATGCCCAGCCCCTGGGTGGCAATGACGGACGAAATTGCGGCAAAAATGGCCAGCGGCGCAACGTACATCACGTAGCCCGTCACCTTCAGCATAATGTGGGAGACCACATCCAGCGCCGCGACCAGCGGAGCGTTGAATTTTTGGCCCAGTGACGCGCCGCCAATGCCGAAGAACATCGAGAAGACCACAATTTGCAGGATCTCATTGTTCGCCATCGCGCCGGCAATGCTGGTTGGAATGGTGTGTGACAGGAAGGCTTTCAGCGACATCCCACTAACGGCCAGGCCGGTATCAACTGTCTCTGTGGGTATGCTCAGGTTCAGACCGCTGCCGGGTTGTTCAAGGGTAACAATAAACAGCCCCACCAGAATGGAAAGCACGGATGAGCTGATAAACCACACCATCGCTTTACCCCCGACGCGCCCAATCGTCGACGTTTCACCCAGCTTCATAATGCCCACCGTCAGGGTGCTGAACACCAGCGGGGCAATCACCATCTTAATCAGCCGCAGGAAAATATCGGTCAGTAGCGTAATGTTCTCCGACCAGGCCTGTATCGCGTCGGACGAAGCATACTCATGGATCGCCGCACCTGAAAGAATACCCGCCAGCATGAAAATCACGATGAAGAGCGTGAGTTTGTTTGCACTTGCCACAAAAAGATCCTCTATGCGCTAAAAGAGTTTCCTGCGTCGATGCATACAAAATTTTTATTTAAGCGCAGGAAAATATTCGAGGCATAAATTGAAGTAAAGCTGCGTGAGTTACAACTTGTTTTTAATTTTTATGAAATTCGTTGTTTTTATCATAACGATATATTGTGATGCAGATCACATTACACGCGATATATCCTCAGATTAAGCAAGAATAATGCCCGTTTTATTTTGCTAACTCTTTGTAATGTTTGTTAATAGTCTGTTAATTGGGGGCGGGTGTCTCACCTTCGTTGAAAGTGGTTGAAGCGTGAACCATAAACTAAATTCTCAGTAACCGCGCCGGGGAATGTTTAAGCGGGGCTAACATACTGAACAGTATGAATAAAATATGGCAAGCGGACCATTATTTCTTCTGGAGGGTGGTAAATGAAAAGAAAACTTCTTTTTATCTGCGCGGGTACACTGCTGACGGCGGCGACTGTCGGTCAGGCGCTGGCAGTCACCAGTAGCGGTACTATCGGGGCGACGCTGACGTTGACGAACGGTTGTTTGATCAACGGCTCGCCAACGCAAAACGGCATTAACTTCGGGACACTCGATTTCGGGACCCATCCTGCGACATTCTCCACCCTGACAACCCAGTTAACCGGGGCCAGCGGCGGAAATACCTTTACCATTCAATGTACCACTGCCAGTTACACGGTGGCGATCACCGGCAACACCAACGCGACCGCACCCGGAACCGTTGTCGGCACCCCCGGCACACCCGCCCGATATCTGGTGAACACCGCCAATGCGGCACAGGGCGTGGCATACAGCCTCTATAGCGACAGCGGGTACAACAACGTGATTGCTAACAACGCCGCGTTGCCCGTAGCTTCCACAGCGGGCGGGGTGAACAGCTATACCCTCTACGGGCGCATAACAGGCGGCGGCAATAGCGTAACGGTTGTACCGGGAACCTATACCGACACGATTAACGTCAGCGTCACCTACTGATTCAGCCATGAAGGCATTGTGTTTATGTCTGCGCGAAAGCGCAGAGGGCGTCGTGCACCCTTTTTTGGCCCTGATCGTCGGGCTGATGATGATCTGCGACGCCAGGGCGGTGACATCCCAGTCCTTCAGGGTGAGCGCGACGGTAGTACCAGGATGCTCGGTGAGTACCGGCACGGGCGGGCGCTTTGGGACGCTGGATTTTGGAACCCGCAATGGCGTGGACAACACGCCGGTCAGCACCAGCTTTGTCGCCGACGGCGCGTTGTCCATCGCCTGCACACCGGGTGTGGCGCTAAGTATGAGCATTAACGGCGGTCAGAATTATAGCTCTGTGAGGCGGATGACGCGTTCAGGCGGGACAGAGGTGGTCGGTTACCGGCTCTACAGCAGCAGCTCACTGGCCGCGAACAGTGAAATTGGCGTTAACCAGGCCATACCGATTACCTATACCAACAGCAATAACATCGCGTTGCCTCTTTTTGGCGTCGCGCTCCTGACGGGGTTTAGCCTGCCGGGAACATATTCAGATCAACTCACCGTGACCTTGTCATGGTAGGAAAGGGAGAACATCGATGAAGCCATTTTTCAGGCGATCAGGCCTGGTGGGTCTGTTGGGGGCAACGGCTCTGGCAGCGGGCCAGGCGCAGGCAGCGGCAACCATTCTTTTGTGGCCCATCGATCCGTGGCTTTCGGCAGAGGCCAGAGCAACTGAATTGTGGATCCAGAATCAGGGCAACAGCGCCACGACAATGCAGATACGCATTGTGCGCTGGAAACAGGAGGGCGGATATGAGCGTTACACCGCCCAGCAGGATGTGGTCGCCAGCCCGCCGATCGTGACTATCGCTAAAGGCAGTAAACAGCTTATTCGCCTGATCAAGCAGGGGACGATCCCGTCGGGGGTTGAGCAGGCCTACCGCATTATTGTGGATGAAATTCCCCAGCCGGATGCCAAAGCGGAACCGTCCATGGGCCTCAAACTGCAAATGCGCTATTCGATTCCTTTATTTGTTTATGGGCAGGGGATCCCCACCCTCAACGAAGGGGCACACCACGCGCTGGCGAACACCCAACAGCTGAGCTGGCGGGTCGTTCAGGAGGGGGGGAAACCCGCGCTTCAGGTCCGTAATCAGGGGGATGTTCACGTCCGGCTCAGCCAGGTTGCGGTTGAGCAGGGCGGGCAAAAACGCACGGTTGCCGAGGGGCTGCTGGGTTATGTGTTGCCAGGCAGCACCCGAAGCTGGCCGCTTCCGGCAGGGATTTATCAGCCGAACCGGATGAGCGCGCAAATTAATGCCAGGGATACGCAATGGCAATCGACGCCCGTCAACTGAAACCGGCGATGATGATCCTGCTTTGCGTCAGTACCAGCGCCTTTGCCGAAACCGGTGACGACAGTTTACCGCCGCCGCCGGATGCACGGACGATGAACGGCGAAGCAGTATTCCAGCTCGCCCTGGTGCTGAACCACTATGACACGGGTCTGGTGGTGCCGGTGACGCAGCGCGAGGGTGCCTGGTTTATTTCGGGCGCGGATTTGCTCCGCGCCGGGCTGCCGCCCGCGCATGTGCCTGCCGGAGAGGTGAATCTCTCGACGCTTACGTCGGTACGCGCAGAGTACGACAGCACGGCCCAGCGTCTGTTGCTGACGGTCCCCCGGGACTGGGTCGCCGCGCGGATCACGCCGTTCAGCGAACAGAACACGCATAGCAAGCCGCACTATGGCCGCGGCGCGTTGCTCAATTACGACGTTTATACCAACCATTCCGAGCACACGGGCGGCCAGGCGTCGGTCTGGCACGAGTTCCGCTATTTCAATGAGGATTATTCGTTTTCATCGACGGGTTACGCCCGGCAGAATTTCACCGGTAACAGCGGGCAGCAGGAAGGGTACGTGCGCTACGACTCAACGTTTCTGATCACCAACGAGGAAGATGCCACCACCTGGACCGTCGGGGACGTCATCAGCGATGCGCTGAGCTGGAGCACCAGCGTGCGCATGGGCGGGATCAGCTACGGGCGCGACTTCTCCCTGCGTCCTGATCTGGTGACCTGGCCGCTGCCGGCGTTTTCCGGCGAGGCGGCTGTCCCGACCTCGGTCGATCTCTTTATTAATGGCTACCGTTCCGGCTCCACCCGCCTTCAGCCGGGGCCGTTTACCCTCACCAATCTGCCGTATATCAACGGTGCCGGGGATGCGGTGCTGGTTACCACTGATGCGCTGGGTCGTCAGGTGAGTACCACGCTGCCGTTTTATGTCAGCAGCGATCTGCTTAAGCAGGGGTTAAGCGACGGCGCCGTGACGCTGGGTAGCCTGCGGCGTAACTACGGTATTGAGAATTTTGACTATGGCCCGGCGGCGGGCAGCGGATCGTATCGCTACGGGGTGACCGACTGGCTGACGCTGGAGGGGCATGCGGAAGGGGCGGAGTCGCTGGCGCTCGGCGGTGCGGGCACGGTGCTGAAGCTCGGGCGTTTTGGCGTGGTAAATACCTCGTGGACCCAAAGCCGCATGCGCGGCGATAGCGGCGGCCAGATAAACTGGGGCTATCAGTACAACACCAGCGAGTTTAGCGTAGCGACCCAGCATACCCGGCGCGACCGTGGCTTCGGCAACCTCGCCCTGTACGATCAGCCCACCGTTTATGATGAAAATGATAACCCCGTTGCCAGCCTGAGCCGCAATACCGACCAGTATTCCTTAACCTTTAACCTCGGCGGTTACGGCAATATCGGCGCGGCGTGGATCGGGGTTGAAAGTTTTGACAGCAAAAAAACTGAGCTGCTCAACCTCTCCTGGAGCCGTAATTTGTGGGGCTCAAGCAGTATTTATCTGGCTGCCAGCCGTGACCAGCAGCGGGGCGACTGGACGGTTGCGCTGTCGTTGCAGGTTCCCCTCGGCGAACGTGACAGCGCCGCCGTCACCTTTGAAAACACCCCTGACGCAGGCAGCACTCAACGCATTAACTACAACCACTCGATGCCTTCAGACGGCGGCTTTAGCTGGAACATGGCCTGGGCCAACCAGTCGCGGTCGAGTAACTATCAGCAGGCCACGCTCGGCTGGCGGAATAACAACGTGGAGCTACAGGGCGGCGGCTACGGTGAGAAGGGCATGATGACCTGGTGGGGCGAGGCGATGGGTTCTGTCGTGCTGATGGACGGTGAGCTGTTTGCGGCGAACAAAATCAACGATGCGTTTGTGGTGATCAGCACCGACGGACATCCGGACGTACCCGTCAGCTACGAAAACCAGCCGGTTGGTAAAACCAATAACAAAGGTTATCTGTTGGTCAGCGGCGTTTCCGCCTATTACCCGGCAAGCTACCGCATTGATACCCTGAACTTACCTGCGGATACCCGGCTGAAAGAGACCGAGCGTCGGGTGGCGATTCGTCGGCATAACGGTTATCTGGTGGATTTCCCGATGGAGCAGGAGCGGGTTGCCAGCGTCATTCTGCACGATGCGCAGGGCAATGCGATCCCGGTGGGAAGCCAGGTCAGACGCGCATCCCGCAGCAGCGCGGTTGTCGGCTATGACGGCCTCGCCTGGCTGGAAAACCTCAACGATGTGAATCCGCTCGAGGTCATCACCCCGGAGGGTAAACGCTGTACGGCAACGCTGACCGTTGGTGCAAACCCTGAGCATAAGCTGCAAACCTACGGTCCGCTGACCTGTCGGGAGGCGCCGTGAGACGCCTGTTAATCGCGCTTCTGCTGCTGTGCTCCGGCGGCAGCTGGGCGGCCTGTACCGTCAGTACGGTGAATGCCTCGTTTGGCAGCGTCACCTCGTTCGCACTCAGCGGCACCGGGGAAGTGGAAACGACGGGCACGCTGGTGGTGACCTGCGATACCGTTCTCAACCTGTTAACCAACGACTCGGTGACGCTGAATTACACTTCGGCATCCGTCTTTGCGAATAGCCGGGCGACCATGAAGCGTACGGACAACGCGGCTATTACCGATGTCATTCCTACGCGCCTGTGCGGGGCGTCCGGCTGCGGCGGAAACAGTGAAATACAAATCAGCAAAGCCTATACCTGGAGCGGAAACACGCTGCTCGGGCTGCTGGGTTCAAGGCGCTACAACATTCCCCTTTATTTCCGGACCGTAATGGGGCAGAACGTCACCGCCGGGCCGTATCAGGTGTTGTTAACGTTCAGCATTAACTACAACGTGTGCGCCGTTGGCGCGGTCGGAGCGTGCCTGACCCCGCAAACCGGCACGGCAACCACCTCGATCCTCCTCAACATGACCGTCACCAACGATTGCAGCACCATGATCACGCCGGACGTGAATTTTAACAGCGCGCCGCTGGTGCAAAATTTTCCCACCGTTTCACAGTCGGTTGCCGTCACCTGTACCAAAGGCAGCACCTACACCATAGGCATTAATAATGGGGCAAATGCCCTGAACAACGTGCGTCGTATGGTCAGCGGCAGCAACTTCATGAGTTACGACATCTACAAAGAGGCGACCAGCAACCGCTGGGGTAGCAGCGGCAGCGAGCGCTGGGCCAGCGCCAGCTCATCGCAGGTCAGTACGGACGGGCTTTTACGTACCTACAACTACACCGCCAAAGTTCTGACCAGCCAGGCCACGCCGCCTGCCGGAACCTACACCGACACGCTGATTGTCGACGTCGCATTCTGACTCCCGCGCTTTTCCCTTTCGCAAATGTAAAGTTCCTGTGGCCTGTGCCGATAACACCGTTAATAAATCTATGAGAAGGTGTTGTATGTTGAACCGTATCCGCGTTGTCACAATGCTTATGATGGTGCTGGTCATTTTCGCACTTCTTCAGCTTACTTCTGGCGGCCTCTTTTTCTCGTCGTTAAAACAGAACCAGGACAGCTTCGCGGCCTCGAACGATTTGCGAATGCAGCAAAGCGAACTGACCACGACCTGGGATCTGATGTTGCAGACGCGTATCAACCTGAGCCGCTCGTCTGCCCGCATGATGATGGACCCAAATAACCAGCAGAGCAGCGCAAAAACGGAACTGCTGAAGAATGCGCGCGCCACGCTGGCAGACGCGGCGAAACATTACGACGCCTTCAAAAAAATCGCCCCTCAGCCGGCAATGGCGCAGGCGAGCGCGAACATAGATGAAAAATATCAGGCCTACTTCGCCGGCCTCACGGAGCTGGTGCAGTTCCTGGAGAAGGGCAATATGGACGCCTATTTCGCGCAGCCGACCCAGGGAATGCAGAACGCCCTCGGCGCGGCGCTCGGCGAGTACGCCAAAGCCAGTGGCGAGCTTTATCACTCCGCCTTTACGCAAAGCCAGAACGACTACCGTTTCGCGAAATGGCAGATGGCGGTTCTCGCCCTCGCGCTGGTCATTGTGCTGGTGGCCGTGTGGTACGGCATTCGTCATATCCTTCTTAACCCGCTTGGCCGCGTCATTGCCCATATCCGTGATATAGGCCGGGGCGATCTCACGAAAACGCTGTCCGTTATTGGCCGCAATGAGATCTCCGAGCTGGCAACCAGCGTCGACCATATGCAGCGTTCGCTGATTGATACCGTCGCCAACGTGCGCGAGGGGGCGGATGCCATCTATACCGGCACGAGTGAAATCGCGATGGGCAACAACGATCTTTCGTCCCGTACCGAACAGCAGGCGTCCGCTCTGGAAGAGACGGCGGCCAGCATGGAGCAGCTCACCGCGACCGTGAAGCAGAATGCCGACAACGCCCGTCAGGCGTCGCAGCTTGCAGAAAGCGCGTCCGACACCGCCCAGCGCGGCGGTCGGGTGGTCGACGGCGTGGTGAAAACCATGCATGACATTGCCGACAGCTCGAAGAAAATCGCCGACATCATCAGCGTTATCGACGGCATCGCCTTCCAGACCAACATCCTGGCGCTGAACGCGGCCGTTGAAGCGGCGCGTGCGGGCGAGCAGGGCCGCGGGTTTGCCGTAGTCGCCGGCGAAGTGCGTAACCTCGCCAGCCGCAGCGCCAATGCGGCGAAAGAGATCAAAGCTCTGATTGAAGACTCTGTTTCACGCGTGGATACCGGCTCGGTGCTGGTGGAAAGTGCGGGTGAAACCATGAATGACATCGTGAATGCCGTGACGCGCGTGACGGACATCATGGGTGAAATCGCCTCTGCATCGGATGAGCAGAGTCGTGGTATTGACCAGGTCGCCCTGGCGGTATCGGAAATGGATCGTGTGACGCAGCAAAACGCCGCCCTGGTGCAGGAGTCCGCTGCCGCGGCCGCTGCGCTGGAGGACCAGGCGAGCCGCCTGAAAATGGCCGTCTCGGCGTTCCGCCTTACTTCAAAAACAACAAATACGGTCAGCTCGCGATCGGTGTACGGCGAAGCAGCCCCGGCGCCCGTGACAGCACGTACGCGCGCAGCGGTGACCGGACGAGATGAAAACTGGGAAACATTTTGACTGACAATTAAACCGCGGCTGCTTGCCGCTTGATGGGAGCGTGGATGTTAAATCGTATTCGTATCTCGACCACACTGTTTTTGATTCTGATCCTGTGTGGGGTTTTGCAGGTTGGCAGTAACGGGTTGTCTTTCTGGGCGTTTCGCGATGGCTATCAGAATTTGCAGGAAGTTGAGACGAGTAATCAGCAGCGCTCCGCACTGGCACAAACGCGTGCCGTGCTGTTGCAGGCAAGCACTGCGCTGAACAAAGCAGGGACGTTAACCGCGCTGAGCTATCCGCCGGAGGATATTAAGGCGCTGATGGTTGTGGCCCGCAGCAGCCTGAAGCAGGCCGACGCGCAGTTCAAGGCCTTTACGGCGCAGGAGGCGGTCAGTGAGAAAGAGAAAGCGCTCAAAGTCGCCATGAAAAAGACCTTTGATGTGTGGTACGGCGATCTCGACCATCAGGCGACGTGGCTGGAGAACAACCAGCTTTCTGACTTCCTGACCGCGCCGGTGCAGGCGTCTCAGGCGGCGTTTGACGACAGCTTTAACGCATGGCAGCAGGATATTAACCAGTTTGTGGCGCGTGCCGGTGCGGACAGCCGTACCAGTTACCGCATGTCAGGGATGATATTCCTGACCATGGTAATCCTGGCGGCCCTGCTGACCGGCGGCTCGCTGTGGTGGTCGCGCAAAATGATCGTCCAGCCGCTGGCCATCGTCAGCAGTCACTTCGACAGTATTGCGAAGGGCGACCTGGCGCGTCCGGTGGCCGTGTATGGCAGGAATGAAATATCAGCGATTTTCGCCAGCCTGAAGGCGATGCAGAGTTCGCTGCGGGAAACGGTAAGCAACGTTCGCCAGGGCAGTTACGCCATGCATACCGGGATCTCCGAGATTGCGGCAGGCAATAACGACCTCTCTTCCCGCACTGAACAGCAGGCGGCATCGCTGGCGCAGACGGCGGCCAGCATGGAGCAGCTGACCGCGACGGTAAGCCAGAACGCCGATAACGCGCGTCAGGCGTCCGACTTGTCAAAACAGGCAGCGATGACGGCGAAACGTGGGGGCGATCAGGCTTCTCACGTTGCCAGCACGATGCAGGAGATTGCCGCCAGCTCGCAGAAAATTGGCGACATTATCAGCGTTATCGACGGTATCGCGTTCCAGACCAATATTCTGGCGCTGAACGCGGCGGTGGAAGCGGCGCGTGCCGGCGAGCAGGGGCGCGGGTTCGCGGTGGTTGCCGGTGAAGTCCGAAACCTCGCCAGCCGCAGCGCCAATGCGGCGAAAGAGATCAAAGGGCTGATAGAAGAGTCGGTCTCCCGCGTTCAGCAGGGCTCCGCGCTGGTGGATACCGCCGCGCAGACCATGCACGAGATAGTCACCTCCGTGACGCGGGTTAACGACATTATGGGCGAGATTGCCTCGGCGTCTGATGAACAACGCCGTGGTATTGAGCAGGTGGCGCAGGCCGTTACACAGATGGATCAGGTTACACAGCAGAACGCCTCACTGGTGGAAGAGGCGGCGGCTGCGACCGATCAGCTGGCAAACCAGGCGGATCACCTTACCGGGTTAGTCGCCGTATTTAATGTGAAAGAGCACGTTGAAGCAGTAACAGAAGTCGGACGGTCACAGGCCGTGCCCGTTGTATCCTGAATGTGATTGAGAAGGCGCTATGACATCACCCATGCCCTCAGGGCAAACGTCATTATTGTTGCAGATGACACAGCGCCTCGCGCTGTCCGACGCGCATTTTCGTCGGATATGTCAGTTAATCTACCAGCGTGCGGGGATCGTGCTTGCGGACCATAAGCGAGACATGGTCTACAACCGGCTGGTGCGGCGCTTGCGCACGCTGGGGCTGGACGATTTTGGCCGCTATCTGAGCATGCTCGAAGCGAACCAGAACAGCGCCGAATGGCAGGCATTTATCAACTCATTAACCACCAACCTGACCGCGTTTTTCCGCGAGGCGCATCACTTCCCGGTGCTGGCGGAACACGCCCGCCGCCGTGGCGGAGAGTATCGCGTCTGGAGCGCGGCGGCCTCTACCGGGGAAGAGCCGTACTCGCTGGCCATCACCCTGGCGGACACCCTGGGCATGGCGCCGGGTCGCTGGAAAGTGTACGCCAGCGACATCGACACGGAAGTGCTGGAAAAAGCCCGTAACGGCGTTTATCGCCAGGATGAGCTGAAAACGCTGTCTCCCCAGCAGCTACAGCGTTACTTCATGCGCGGTACCGGCCCGCATGAAGGACTGGTGCGCGTACGCCAGGAGCTGGCGAACTGCGTGGAATTTGCCCCCGTTAATTTACTGGATAAGCAGTACAACGTGCCGGGGCCATTCGACGCCATTTTTTGTCGTAACGTGATGATCTATTTTGATAAAACGACGCAGCAGGACATTTTGCGTCGCTTTGTTCCGTTGCTCAAGCCTGACGGTTTACTGTTTGCCGGGCACTCGGAAAACTTCAGCAACCTCGTGCGTGAGTTTAGCCTGCGTGGGCAAACGGTATATGCGCTGAGTAAGGAAAAAGCATGAGTAAAATCAGGGTATTGTCTGTCGATGATTCGGCGCTGATGCGTCAGATCATGACCGAAATCATCAATAGCCACAGCGATATGGAGATGGTGGCGACAGCGCCCGATCCGCTGGTCGCGCGGGATTTAATCAAAAAATATAACCCCGACGTGCTGACGCTGGATGTTGAAATGCCGCGCATGGATGGCATCGATTTCCTGGAAAAATTAATGCGCCTGCGCCCGATGCCGGTGGTGATGGTGTCATCTCTGACCGGTAAGGGTTCAGAAATCACCCTGCGCGCGCTGGAGCTGGGGGCGGTGGATATGGTCACCAAGCCGCAGCTCGGCATTCGCGAGGGGATGCTGGCGTACAGCGAGATGATCGCCGAGAAGATCCGCACCGCGTCCCGGGCGAAGCTTGCCGCGCATAAACCGACGGCAGCCCCGGCAACCCTGAAGGCGGGGCCGTTACTCAGCTCGGAAAAGTTGCTGGTGATTGGCGCGTCAACCGGAGGAACAGAGGCAATTCGCCATGTACTCCAGCCATTGCCGCTCTCAAGCCCGGGTATTCTGATTACGCAACATATGCCGCCGGGCTTTACCCGCTCGTTCGCGGAGCGCCTGAATAAGCTGTGCCAGATCAGCGTGAAAGAGGCGGAAGACGGCGAGCGCGTGCTGCCGGGTCACGCCTATATCGCCCCGGGTGACAAGCACATGGAGCTGGCGCGCAGCGGGGCGAACTATCAAATCAAAATTCATGACGGGCCGCCGGTTAACCGGCACCGTCCGTCGGTGGATGTGCTGTTTCATTCGGTGGCGAAACATGCGGGGCGCAACGCCGTTGGGGTGATCCTGACGGGGATGGGTAACGACGGCGCCGCCGGAATGCTTGCGATGCACCAGGCTGGCGCCTGGACGATTGCGCAGAATGAAGCAAGTTGTGTGGTGTTCGGCATGCCGCGCGAGGCCATCAATATGGGTGGCGTAAGCGAAGTGGTCGATCTTAGCCAGGTAAGCCAGCAGATGCTGGCGAAAATCAGTGCCGGACAGGCAATACGTATTTGACTCAGGAGTATTATTTTATGGCGGATAAAGAGCTTAAGTTTTTGGTTGTGGATGACTTTTCCACCATGCGTCGCATTGTGCGCAACCTGCTGAAAGAGCTGGGCTTCAACAATGTTGAAGAAGCAGAAGACGGGGTGGATGCGCTGAACAAGCTCCAGGCTGGCGGGTTTGGTTTTGTGATTTCCGACTGGAACATGCCGAACATGGACGGTCTCGAACTGCTGAAAACCATCCGCGCGGATGCAGGTATGGCCTCTCTGCCGGTACTGATGGTGACCGCAGAAGCGAAGAAAGAGAACATTATTGCCGCTGCACAGGCGGGCGCAAGCGGCTACGTGGTGAAGCCATTCACCGCGGCGACTCTGGAAGAGAAGCTCGGGAAGATCTTCGAGAAACTCGGCATGTGAGGTGATGGATATGTTGCAACCTGCTATGAAACCCGTTGAAGAACATTCGCCGAGCGACATTATTGCCCGCATTGGTAGCCTGACCCGCATGCTGCGCGACAGCCTGCGTGAGCTGGGGCTGGACCAGGCGATCGCCGAAGCGGCGGAAGCCATCCCTGACGCGCGCGACCGTCTGGACTACGTCGTGCAGATGACCGCGCAGGCGGCCGAGCGTGCGCTGAACAGCGTTGAAGCCTCGCAGCCGCACCAGGATGCCATGGAGAAGGGTGCGAAAGCGCTGAGCAAACGCTGGGATGAGTGGTTTGAGAACCCTATTGAGCTGGCGGATGCCCGCGAACTGGTAACGGATACCCGTCAGTACCTGGGTGACGTGCCGGGCCACACCAGCTTCACTAACGCCCAGCTGCTGGACATCATGATGGCGCAGGATTTCCAGGACCTGACCGGCCAGGTGATCAAGCGCATGATGGATGTGATTCAGGAGATTGAACGTCAGCTGCTGATGGTGCTGCTGGAGAACATTCCGGAACCGGCTGCCCGTCCGAAACGCGAGAACGAAAGCCTGCTCAATGGTCCACAGCTTGACACCAGCAAAGCGGGCGTGGTGGCAAGCCAGGATCAGGTGGATGATCTGCTGGATAGCCTTGGTTTCTGATTGCCCGTTCTGCCTCAGGTCGTTAACGCGGCCTGAGGCAGCTCAGAACAAAAACAGCGAAAAGAGCCCGAATAAACGGGCTTTTCCCGCCATTGGATTTTCTCTGCGCTGGCATGATACCCGTGAATTAATGGGCTGCGAGCAGGCACAGTGGCAGAAGAGAACGACGACAAAACAGAAGCCCCCACACCCCACCGACTTGAAAAAGCCCGTGAGGATGGGCAGATCCCCCGATCCCGAGAGCTGACATCCCTGCTGATCCTGGTGGTGGGCGTCTGCATAATCTGGTGGGGCGGGGAGATGCTCGCCCGCAGACTGGCGGGAATGCTCTCTGCTGGCTTACGTTTTGATCACAGCATGGTCAATGACCCCAATCTGATCCTCATTCAAATCATCAACCTTGTGAAAAGCGCGATGATCGCCTTGCTGCCGCTGATCGCGGGCGTGGTCATCGTGGCCCTTGTTTCGCCGGTCATGCTCGGTGGCCTGGTGTTCAGCGGTAAATCGCTGCAACCGAAATTCTCCAAGCTCAACCCGCTACCCGGTATTGCGAAAATGTTCTCCGCGCAAACCGGGGCTGAGCTTCTTAAAGCGATCCTGAAATCGCTTCTTATGGGCAGTACAGCCGGGTTTTTTCTGTGGCACCACTGGCCGGAGATGATGCGCCTGATCAGCGAGTCCCCGATGACGGCGATGAAAAATGCCCTGAACCTGGTCGGGTTATGCTCGCTGCTGGTGGTACTCAGCATTATTCCGATGGTGGCGTTCGACGTTATCTTCCAGATCTATTCCCATATCAAAAAGCTGCGAATGTCGCGTCAGGACATCCGCGATGAATATAAACAGATGGAAGGCGACCCCCACGTTAAGGGCCGTATCCGGCAGATGCAGCGTGCCGCCGCGCGTCGGCGCATGATGGAAGATGTGCCGAAAGCCGACGTCATCGTCACCAACCCGACCCACTACTCCGTGGCGCTTCAGTACGACGAAAACAAAATGAGCGCGCCGAAAGTGGTGGCGAAAGGGGCCGGGCTGATTGCGCTGCGCATTCGTGAAATCGCGACGGAAAACCGCGTACCGATCCTGGAAGCACCGCCGCTGGCCCGTGCGCTGTATCGCCACGCGGAAATTGGACAACAGATCCCGGGCCAGCTCTACGCCGCTGTCGCAGAGGTGCTGGCCTGGGTGTGGCAACTGAAACGCTGGCGTTTAGCGGGCGGTCAACGACCTGTAAAACCTGAGAACCTTCCGGTGCCTGAAGCACTGGATTTTTTGAACGAGAAGGACACTGATGGCTAATCTGGTGGCAATGTTGCGCCTGCCCGGCAACCTGAAATCGACGCAATGGCAGATCCTTGCCGGACCGATTCTGATCCTGCTAATTCTGTCGATGATGGTGCTGCCGTTACCGGCATTTATTCTCGACCTGCTTTTCACCTTCAACATTGCGTTGTCCATCATGGTGTTGCTGGTGGCGATGTTCACCCAGCGCACGCTGGAGTTCGCCGCGTTTCCAACAATCCTGCTGTTCACCACGCTGCTGCGCCTGGCGCTGAACGTTGCCTCCACGCGTATCATCCTGATGGAAGGGCACACCGGCGCGGCGGCGGCGGGCAAGGTGGTCGAAGCCTTCGGTCACTTCCTGGTGGGCGGCAACTTCGCCATCGGTATCGTGGTGTTCGTCATTCTGGTGATTATCAACTTCATGGTTATCACTAAAGGTGCGGGGCGTATCGCAGAAGTAGGCGCGCGCTTCGTGCTCGACGGGATGCCGGGTAAGCAGATGGCCATCGACGCCGACCTGAATGCCGGGCTGATCGCGGAAGATGAAGCAAAAAAACGCCGTGCCGAAGTGACCCAGGAGGCAGATTTCTACGGCTCCATGGACGGTGCGAGTAAGTTTGTGCGCGGTGACGCCATCGCGGGCATTCTGATCATGGTGATTAACGTCGTCGGCGGCCTGCTTGTCGGCGTGCTGCAACACGGCATGGACATGGGCCACGCAGCGGAAAGCTATACGCTGCTGACCATTGGTGATGGTCTGGTGGCGCAGATCCCGGCGCTGGTGATCTCCACCGCGGCGGGTGTGATTGTGACCCGCGTCAGCACCGATCAGGATGTAGGCGAGCAGATGGTGGGGCAGTTGTTCAGCAACCCGCGCGTTATGCTGCTCTCCGCGGCGGTACTGGGCCTGCTCGGTATGGTGCCTGGCATGCCAAACCTGGTATTCCTGCTGTTTACTGCCGCGCTGCTGGGCCTTGCCTGGTGGATGCGTGGCCGTGAAACGCAGCCTAAGGCAGAGCCAGCGCCGGTCAAAATGCCTGAGAACACCCAGGCGGTGGAGGCCACCTGGAACGACGTTCAGCTCGAAGATTCGCTGGGGATGGAAGTGGGGTACCGCCTGATCCCGATGGTGGATTTCCAGCAGGATGGTGAACTGCTTGGCCGTATCCGCAGCATTCGTAAAAAATTCGCTCAGGATATGGGCTTCCTGCCGCCGGTGGTCCACATCCGGGACAACATGGATCTCCCGCCCGCGCGCTATCGCATCCTGATGAAAGGGGTAGAAATCGGCAGCGGTGATGCGTACCCCGGCCGCTGGCTGGCAATTAACCCGGGCACGGCCGCAGGCACGTTGCCGGGTGAGCAGACGACCGACCCGGCCTTTGGTCTGGCGGCAATCTGGATTGAGAGCGCTCTGAAAGAGCAGGCGCAGATCCAGGGTTACACGGTTGTTGAGGCCAGTACCGTGGTGGCGACGCACCTCAACCATCTGATTGGCCAGTTCTCTGCGGAACTGTTTGGTCGTCAGGAGGCGCAGCAGCTGCTCGACCGCGTAACGCAGGAGATGCCGAAACTGACCGAAGATTTAGTGCCGGGCGTGCTGACCTTAACCACCCTGCATAAAGTGCTGCAAAACCTGCTCGACGAGAAGGTGCCCATTCGCGATATGCGTACCATCCTTGAGACGCTGGCCGAACATGCGCCGCTGCAAAGCGATCCGCACGAACTGACGGCGGTGGTACGCGTGGCGCTCGGACGCGCCATTACCCAGCAATGGTTCCCGGGAACCGGCGAAGTGCAGGTCATTGGCCTGGATACGCCGCTGGAACGGCTGCTGCTTCAGGCGTTGCAGGGCGGTGGCGGGCTGGAGCCGGGTCTGGCGGACAGATTACTGGCGCAAACCCAGGAGGCGCTGGCGCGTCAGGAGATGCTGGGCGCGCCGCCGGTGCTGCTGGTGAATCATGCGCTGCGTCCGCTGCTGTCGCGCTTCCTGCGCCGGAGCCTGAACCAGCTGGTGGTGCTGTCGAATATGGAGCTGTCCGATAACCGCAATATTCGCATGACGGCGACCATAGGAGGGAAATAATGCGGAAGTGGCTGTGGATCTTACTTTTCCCGCTGGCGGCGCAGGCCGCAGGCGAGGGGGCATGGCAGGCCAGCAGTATAGGCTTAACGCTCAACCATCGCGGGGAGTCGATCTCCTCCCGTCCGTTGTCCGCCTCTGAGCCCGTGTCCGGGCAGATGACGCTGGTGGCCTGGAATTACACCCTGACGGGACCCACACCAGCCGGGTTGCGAGTGCGGCTGTGCTCGCTGACCCGCTGCGCGGAAATCGAGGGACAAAGTGGCACCACCCAGGCCTTCAACGGGGTGTCTGCTCAGGAGCCTTTACGCTTTATCTGGGAAGTGCCAGGCGGTGGACGTCTGATCCCGGCGCTGAAAGTTCAGCGCAACGAGGTGCTCGTCAACTACCGCTAACTGCCTGCCTTTTCACCAGTCTTCAGGCATTTCTGAAGGCTGGCTCGCAAAATTGACCTTCCCTTTTGATACAAAAGAAACGCCGTTTTATAAATCAGTGACACGCGTATTGACACTCTTTGCATTTTTGCCATTCACCCCTTTGTGATGGCAGAAACAGAAAGGTATCAACAGGTCGATACTTTTACTGTAGCCGTGTAAAAACTCCCGGACGAGGTTTGCTTACAGGGAGTCTCCCAAAACTGATTAGGGTTGACGGCAATGAAAACACGTAAAATTGGACTCGCAAATTATCTTGCTTACGGGTCAGGGGACTTCCTCGGGGCGGGAACCACCGCCCTGACGGCCGCCTGGCTTTTGTATTTTTATACCACCTTCTGTGGACTCACACCGATTGAAGCAACCTTTATCTTCGCCGCCGCAAGGGTGCTGGATGCGGTTGTCAGCCCGTTAATGGGCTTTTTAACCGATAACTTTGGCACCACCTGGCTGGGCAAGCGTTTTGGCCGTCGTAAGTTCTTCATCCTGCTCGGTATTCCCTGCGTTTTCAGCTACTCGCTGATGTGGGTAGGGGACATGAGTTTCTGGTACTACCTGCTGACCTATCTGATCTTTGATATCGTCTACACCATGATCCTGGTGCCATACGAAACGCTGGTGCCGGAGATGACGGACGATTTCAAACAGAAAACCAAATTCTCCGGGGCGCGTATCTCTATGGCGCAGATGTCCGCTATTCTGGCTTCCTTCCTCCCGGGGATCCTGCTCACGCATTTCGGCAAAGACAACGCGATCTCCTTCTTGTATGCAAGCCTGGTCTTCTCCGTACTCTGCGCACTGATGCTTACGTTCGTCTGGTTCTTTACCTGGGAGCGCCCGCGGGAAGAGTGGTCTGAAGCGGCCCTGCGTGCTGAAGAAGAGAAGAAAAAGCTGACCCTTGGGCAGAGCCTGAATCGCCTTTTTGTTGAATTAAGTTCGACGCTGCGTATCAAGATTTTCCGCCAGCATCTGGGGATGTACCTTGGCGGCTACATCGCACAGGACGTCTTTAATGCCGTGTTTACCTATTACGTGGTATTTGTGCTGATGCAGGAGGCGTCAATGGCGTCCAACCTGCTGGGCACGATGGCCATCTTCCAGTTCCTCGCCGTGATCGGCATGATCCCGCTGTGCATTCGCTTCGGACCTGCGCCGTCTTACCGCATGGTGGTCGTGCTGTTTGGCCTGGCCTCGCTCTCTTACGCGGTGCTTTATTACGCGGGCCTGAGCGACGTTTACGCTCTGCTGCTGCTGATCTCTGCGGTTGCCGGTCTTGGTCGCGGGGGGATCAACTACGTACCGTGGAATACCTACACCTACATTGCTGACGTGGACGAAGTGATCACCGGTCAGCGTCGCGAAGGGATCTTCGCGGGCATCATGACGCTGACCCGTAAAGCGTCCCAGGCCGGTGCGGTAATGCTGGTGGGGATCGTGATGCAGATGTCTGGCTTTGTCAGCGGTCAAAAAGTGCAGCCTGCGGAAGTGAGCCACACTATCCTGATGATCCTGAGCGTCGGCACCATTCTGGTACTGTTCTGCGGCTTCCTGGTCTCCCTGCGCTTCAAACTCAATTTGCAGACCCACAGCACCCTGCGTGAAGAGACCGCGAAAATGCGCGAGTCCGGCCATGCGATGCCGGAGGCGGCGACCCCGCAGGCCCGCGCCACCGTGGAGATGCTGGCCGGTATGCCGTATGAATCCCTGTGGGGCAACAACAATATCGGTTATCTGAATCGCAATAAGCCGGCGGCCCCTTCGCTGAAGGATCGCGCGGTACTGAATTCGACATACAACAGAGGTTAAGATGATGAAAGTTTGGCCTGTCAAACATAGCCCGTTACTGCGTCAGCCTGAGCGCTTTATCGCCAGGGATGAGCTGAAATCGCTGATTCAAAAGGTGACGCATAACCTGGTCAATATCCACGACAAAACGGGTGAGTTTTTGCTGCGGCTGGACGACGGGCGCGTGATCGACACCAAAGGCTGGGCCGGATGGGAATGGACCCACGGCGTCGGTTTATACGGTATCTGGCAGTATTACTGCCAGACCGGTGACGAAGGCATGCGCGAGATTATCGACAGCTGGTTTACTGACCGTTTCGCTGAAGGCGCAACCACCAAAAACGTAAATACCATGTCGCCGTTCCTGACGCTGGCGTATCGCTACGAAGAGACCAAAAACCCGGCCTGGCTGCCGTGGCTGGAAAGCTGGGCGGAATGGGCGATGAATGAGATGCCGCGCACCGAACATGGTGGCATGCAGCACATCACCCTGGCGGAAGAGAACCATCAGCAAATGTGGGATGACACGCTGATGATGACGGTGCTGCCGCTGGCGAAAATCGGCAAGCTGCTGAACAAGCCGGAGTACGTCGAGGAGGCGATCTATCAGTTCCTGCTCCACGTACAGAATCTGATGGATCGGGAGACCGGGCTGTGGTTCCACGGCTGGAATTACGACGGCAATCACAACTTTGCCCGGGCTCGCTGGGCGCGCGGCAACAGCTGGCTGACCATCGTGATCCCGGATTTCCTCGAGCTGGTAGATCTGCCGGAAAACAACGCCGTTCGTCGCTATCTGGTGCAGGTACTGAACGCGCAGATCGCCGCACTGGCAAAATGTCAGGACGAGAGCGGATTGTGGCATACGCTGCTGGACGATCCTGATTCTTATCTGGAGGCGTCGGCCACGGCAGGGTTTGCCTACGGCATTCTGAAAGCCGTGCGCAAGCGTTATGTCGGCGCAGAGTACGCAGAGGTGGCGGAGAAAGCGATTCGCGGTATCGTGAAAAACATCTCGCCGGAAGGGGAGCTGCTGCAAACCTCGTTCGGGACCGGGATGGGAAGCGATCTTGAGTTTTATCGCCAGATACCGCTCACGTCGATGCCGTACGGGCAGGCGATGGCGATACTGTGCCTGACGGAGTATTTGCGGAAGTATTTCTGATAATAAAAAACCCGGCGCTTGCCGGGTTTATTTTTTACATACGCTCTACGGTTTCGATACCCAGAGTATCCAGACCGAGCTTCAGGGTCTTCGCCGTCAGCTGCGCGAGCTTCAGGCGGCTGTGGCGCACCACTTCGCTCTCGGCAGAGAGGATAGGGCAGTGTTCGTAGAAGCCAGAGAACAGACCGGCCAGATCGTACAGGTAAGCACACATAACGTGCGGCGTACCGTCACGCGCGACCACGGAGAGCGTCTCTTCGAACTGAAGCAGGCGGGCAGCCAGCTGTGCTTCACGGTCTTCGGTAATAGACACCGTAGCATTCGCCAGCACGCTTTCGTCGATATTGGCTTTACGGAAGACGGAGAGTACGCGGGTGTAAGCGTACTGCATGTATGGCGCCGTGTTGCCTTCAAACGCCAGCATGTTGTCCCAGTCGAAGATATAGTCGGTGGTACGGTTCTTGGAGAGATCCGCGTATTTCACCGCGCCAATTCCCACCGCGTTAGCAAGTTTCTCCAGCTCGTCAGCAGGCATGTCCGGGTTCTTCTCGGCCACCAGGCGACGCGCGCGTTCCAGCGCTTCATCCAGCAGATCGGAAAGCTTCACGGTGCCGCCCGCACGGGTTTTGAACGGCTTACCGTCTTTACCCAGCATCATGCCGAACATGTGATGTTCCAGCGGCACGGAATCCGGCACATAACCCGCTTTACGCACGATAGTCCACGCCTGCATCAGATGCTGATGCTGACGGGAGTCGATGTAATACAGCACGCGGTCCGCATGCAGGGTTTCGTAACGGTATTTCGCACAGGCGATGTCGGTGGTGGTGTAAAGATAGCCGCCATCCTTTTTCTGGACGATCACGCCCATCGGTTCGCCTTCCTTGTTTTTATACTCATCAAGGAACACCACCGTTGCGCCTTCGCTTTCCACCGCCAGATTTTTAGCTTTCAGGTCCGCCACAATGCCTGGCAGCATCGGGTTATACAGGCTTTCACCCATCACGTCGTCACGGGTCAGGGTCACGTTCAGACGATTATAGGTAAGCTGGTTCTGGGACATGGTAATGTCCACCAGCTTGCGCCACATCTCGAGGAAGTACGGGTCTCCACCTTGAAGTTTCACCACGTAGCTGCGCGCGCGCTCGGCGAAGGCTTCGTCTTCGTCATAGTGCTTTTTGGCTTCACGGTAGAAACCTTCCAGGTCTGCCAGCGCCATTTCGCCTGCGTTTTCCTGCTGCTGTTTTTCCAGATACGCGATCAGCATGCCGAACTGCGTGCCCCAGTCGCCTACGTGGTTAGCGCGGATCACCTTGTGACCAAGGAACTCCAGGGTACGCACTGCCGCGTCACCGATGATGGTGGAGCGCAGGTGACCGACGTGCATCTCTTTCGCCACGTTTGGCGCGGAGTAGTCAACCACCACGGTCTGCGCTTCTGGCTGAGCCACGCCCAGACGGTCAGATTTCAGCGCCGCGTCAACGTGGCTTGCCAGGAATGCAGGCTCAAGGAAAATGTTGATAAAGCCTGGACCGGCGATTTCGGTTTTGCTGGCGATGCCGGTGAGATCCAGATGCGTCAGTACCTGCTCAGCGAGCTGTCGCGGCGGCATGCCCAGTTTTTTAGCCACTGCCATCACGCCATTAGCCTGATAGTCGCCAAACTGTACTTTCGCTGACTGACGAACCTGTGGTTCGCAATCCGCAGGCGCACCTGCGGCAATCAGTGCCTGACTGACTTTTTCTGAGAGAAGAGCCTGAATATTCACCTGGATACCTTACGTTTTTGATGCGGGTAAAAAACACCCACGTCAGTTTAAGAATTTAGGGCGGGAGTATACTGCAAATGCCTTCGGGCGTCAGCCCTGCGGGGGGCGAAGATCGCGCAGAATCCAGGCGAAGACGGTATGCATAATCATGCAGTCGAAAAAACCGTGATTCTGCGGTTGGTCGACAGAGGGCAACAGAGTAAATTAGCGGCTTTGCGACACGAAACGAGACTGACCTATGGCGAACTGGCACACCATTGACGAACTGCATGATATTTCCGCAGATTTACCGCGCTTCACCCAGGCGTTCACAGAACTTGCCACCCGTCTCGGGCTGGATATCGCGCCGCTTGAGGCCGATCACATCTCTTTGCGCTGCCACCAGAATGCCACCGCCGAACGCTGGCGGCGTGGCTTTGAACAGTGCGGAGAACTGCTGTCGGAGAATATCATTAACGGTCGCCCGATCTGCCTGTTCAAACTTCATGCGCCGGTAACGGTGGCGCACTGGCAATTCACCGTTGTGGAACTGCCCTGGCCAGGAGAGAAGCGTTATCCGCACGAAGGCTGGGAGCATATCGAAATTGTTCTGCCTGGGGAGCCCGAGACGCTGAACGCCCGTGCGCTGGCGCTGCTTTCCGACGAGGGGTTAAGCCAGCCGGGTATTTTCGTCAAAACCAGCTCGCCAAAAGGGGAGCGCGAACGCTTACCGAACCCTACGCTTGCCGTAACGGACGGCAACGTGACGGTGAAATTCCATCCCTGGACTATCGAGCAGATCGTCGCCAGCGAAGCGTAAGCATTGTGAGCGTCGATCCAGACACCAATCGGGCAACGTGCCACGATGATACGTTGAGTGAAATTTAAGGAGGATGACATGGCGCTGCTGGAAATTTGTTGTTACAGCGTGGAGTGTGCCGTCACTGCGCAACGGCACGGGGCCGATCGCATCGAGCTTTGCGCGGCACCGAAAGAAGGAGGATTAACCCCGTCCTTTGGCGTGCTGAAATCAGCCCGTCAGGCCATCACTATTCCGGTGCACCCGATTATTCGCCCGCGCGGCGGTGATTTTTGTTATACGGCGGGTGAGTTCAGTGCCATGCTTGAGGATATCGCCCTCGTCCGTGATTTAGGTTTTCCGGGGCTGGTGATCGGTGTACTGGACGAAGACGGCAACATCGATCTTCCGCGCATGCGCCAGGTTATGCGCGTTGCCCGGGGAATGACGGTCACTTTTCATCGTGCGTTCGATATGTGTCAAGATCCGATACAAGCCTTTGATACGCTGGCAGAACTGGGCGTGGCGCGCGTTCTGACGTCGGGCCAGCAGTCCTCGGCTGAAAAAGGACTGAAATTAATTACGGAACTAAAAGCACATTCCGGTGTTCCAATAATCATGGCGGGCGCAGGAGTACGCGCCAGCAATCTGGAACTGTTTTTAAACGCAGGGGTGGAAGAGCTGCACAGCTCAGCGGGTAAATGGATACCTTCACCCATGCGTTATCGCAATACAGGGTTGTCAATGTCGACGGATGCTGAAGCGGATGAGTACTCGCGCTACGGTGTGGATGGAGAGTCGGTTGCGGTAATGAAATCGTTGATTGAACGTCATCACGTGTAGCAACGTACCGATTTTTACCGCGCATCATGTCGCCCAATATGATGCTTGCTTGTACCAGGCCCCTGCAAATTACACAGGGGCCTTTTTTTCTCCTTCATATTTCAAGCCGCAGCCGCGTTGGCCGCCTCGCTCACCCCGGTCACTTACTGATGTAAGCTCCCGGGGATTCGCTGCGTTGCCGCCTTGCTGCAACTTGAACTATTTTGGAGAAAACGTGCGACGCGTAGGCCGGGTAAGGCGCAGCCGCCACCCGGCACAAACTACGGCTTCGTCGCAATCAATACCGCACGCATCGGGGCCGGATAGCCTTCGATGGTTTTACTGTGATCGTCCGGGTCGAGGAATTGCTCCAGCGATTCGGTGATCATCCAGTCGGTGCGACGCTGTTCTTCAATCGACGTCACGCACACATCGGCGATGCGTACATCGACAAACCCACATTTCTCCAGCCAGTTCTTCAGCGCCAGCGCGGAAGGGATGAAGTAAACGTTGCGCATCTGCGCATAGCGATCGCCCGGCACCAGAACGGCATGTTCATCGCCTTCGATAACCAACGTTTCGAGCACCAGTTCGCCGCCGCTGACCAGCTGATCTTTCAATTGCCAGAGATGCTCCAGCGGGGAACGACGGTGGTACAGCACGCCCATCGAGAAAACGGTATCAAAGGCTTTCAGGGCAGGGAGTTGCTCGATACCCAGCGGCAACAGGTGCGCACGCTGGTCGTTACCCAACAGCTTACGCACCGCTTCAAACTGGCACAGGAACAGCTGCATCGGATCGATACCGACGACCAGATGCGCGCCTGCGCCGATCATGCGCCACATGTGATAGCCGCTACCGCAGCCCACGTCCAGAATGGTGCGCCCGGTCAGGTCGGATAAATGCGGCAGAACGCGATCCCACTTCCAGTCAGAGCGCCACTCGGTGTTGATGTTTACGCCGTAAAGTGAAAACGGCCCTTTGCGCCACGGCATCAGGTTACGCATCAGCGTTTCGATGCGGTTGATCTGCCCGGCCGGGAGCGGTTCTTCGCTCTCCGCCGTCACGCTGTGCAGTAAATCCAGACGATGAGGCGTCAGTTCAGGCAGAAACTCCACGGCGTTGGACCACTGCTTCAACAGACCATGCTGCTGATCGCGCTGCCAGGTGGCAATTTGCGCAGGCAGAGTTTCCAGCCAGTGGGAAAGATGGTTTTTGGCAATCAGCTGATAGAAATTACCGAACTCGATCATGCTGCGTCTCCGGCTTTCAGCGCCACCAGAGAACCAAAGTTAAAGCACTGGAACCACAGTTCGCTGTGTTCAAATCCGGCTTTGCGCAGGCGCGCTTTGTGGGTTTCTACGGAATCCGTCAGCATGACGTTTTCAAGCATGCTGCGTTTCTGGCTGATCTCCAGCTCGCTGTAGCCATTTGCACGCTTGAAATCATGGTGCATGTTGAACAGCAGTTCGCCCACGCTGGCGTCTTCAAAGCTGAATTTCTCAGACAACACCAGCGCGCCGCCCGGGTTCAGGCCTTGATAAATTTTATCCAGCAACCGCTGACGATCGTCCGGCACCAGGAACTGAAGGGTAAAGTTCAGAACCACCATCGAGGCGTTCTGGATGTCGATATCGCGGATATCGCCTTCTACCACCTCCACAGGCGTAGGGGCTTTATACGCGTCAATGTGGCGACGGCAGCGTTCGACCATGGCCGGTGAGTTATCGACAGCCACAATCTTGCAGCCTTCGTGATGAACGTTACGACGAATGGACAGCGTTGCCGCTCCCAGCGAACAGCCCAGGTCATAGACCTGCGTGCCGGGTTGAACAAAACGCTCCGCCAGCATGCCGATCATGGAGATAATATTGGAATAACCGGGAACAGAGCGCTGGATCATATCCGGGAAGACTTCGGCTACCCGTTCATCAAAGGTCCAGTCGCCCAGGCTGGCGATAGGCGCGGAAAAAAGCGTGTCGCGATCTGACATAACGTAAAAATCCGGGAAAAATAAAGGGGCATATTGTGCGCTAATGGAAGGAGAAAACCAACTCCCACGGCATATACCAAAGGTTAGCCAGCACCATCAGCAAAAGCGAGCACCAGGTCGCGCTCATGCCGGAACGACGCCAGCGGATCAGGCGGTGGTGAAAACCATAATAATGCATCAAACGCCCTGCTATCAGCAGCAGCCCGCAGACGTGCACCATCCAGGTTTCAGCGCCATCCATCTCCATTAACAGCAGTAAAATTAACGCGACGGGAATGTACTCGACCGCGTTGCCGTGGATCCGGATTGCGCTTTGCAGCTCAGAAAAGCCCCCGTCACCGTACGAGACGCGGTACTGCATTCTCAGGCGCACAACATCAAATGAAAACTTAATCAGCAGTAATGCACCTAACACCGCATACAGCGCGCTGACCATACTAACTCCCTGTTTTTGGCAGATGGCACGTCTCTATGATAGGGGGTGATTTCAGAAAAGAGAAGATTGTTGTGGGATGGACGGCGCGGGGCCAACCGACGGAACCGCCTGCTGCAAGGCCTGCCAGAGAGCATCGACCAGTTCAGGCGCCTTTGCGATATCCGGCGTATGTAAAAAAAGGTACGGCGTGGTGGTGTGCTCCCATTTCGCCAGCGTTTGCAGCCAGACGGCGAACATCTCCTCATTTTGCTGCATGTTATCGCTGCCGATAAACCGGACCATCGGGTTCTGCGCCGTTACGATCGCATGGACGGGCACTTTCGGTTTTTTGCGCTGGGCATCAACAACGGCTTCGCTGTGCGGGATTGCGCTGTGCACGGGGCGGCTGTCGAGGATCACGCGGTTGACCGATCGTTCATGCAGGCCGCGATTGAACGCTTTCTCCGCGTCGCCTTTGGCAAAGAATTCCGGATGCCTCACTTCTACGCCGTAGGTGAAATCAAGTGGCAGGGCCTCGAGAAACTGCCAGAGGGCGGGCAGGTCGCGTGGGCCAAACGCGGCGGGAAGCTGGAGCCAGTACTGGCCAATACGGTTGGCCAGAGGCGACATCCGGGTGAAAAACTCGTGGGTTAAATCATCGCAGTTGCGCAGCGCGGCGTTGTGGGAGATGGTCGCCGGGAATTTAAAGCAAAAGCGGAAGTCGTCGGTGGTTTGCTCACGCCAGCGTTCGACGATCTCCGCGCGGGGCAGGGCGTACAGCGTGGTATTGCCCTCCACGCAGTTAAAGTGTCGGGCATACTCTTCAAGGCTGGTAATACCCAGGCGCACCCATTTCGGGTGCGACCACTGGGGCAGGCCCACGTACATCATAGCGCGCTGAGGATCTCATCCGTGCTGCGCACGCGACCGATACGCGGGAAGATATGGGTCATGCTGCACTGGTGCTGATCCGCAGAGGCTGCGCTGCACGCATCTTCCGCGATCACCAGGTTAAAGCCCAGCTCCCAGGCGTTACGGGCGGTGGATTCCACACCGATATTGGTGGAGATCCCGCACAGAATAATCGTGTCGATCCCGCGACGGCGCAGCTGGAGCTCCAGGTCGGTGCCGTAGAATGCGCCCCACTGGCGTTTGGTGACTTCTATATCGCTGTCGCGTTTACCGAGCGAGACAGGATATGTCCACCAGTTGTCCGGCAGCGCCTGCGCCGGGGCCTGAGCATCAACCGGCTGTTTTAACGCTTCGGCGAAATCAGCGGACCAGCCGACGCGCACCATAACAACAGGCGAGCCGCTGGCGCGGCATTTTTCTGCCAGGCGCGCAGCGCGGCTGACCACATCGTCAGCGGTGTGCGGACCACCGGCAAAAGGCAGAATGCCTTCCTGTAAATCAATGACCACAAGGGCGGTTTTGGTGGCATCAAGTGTAAACATCGTCGCTCCCGTCAAATGATTGCTTTTCTACACCTTACGACGTGATGGCCTGTTATCGGTCGGATAATTTTGTTAATTTTTGTGAGAATAGGCAATAAGAGTTCAGCAAACGCGCGTCAGGTCGTGCTTCGCTCTTATCGTGCGGCAGAATTTCCAGTATAATAGCCGCCTTTTTTCATCCAGTTGTGACATACAGAAAGCTGCGACATCGTAGCCTGCGAGACAGGCGACAATCAGCCTGCGGCTAATTAAGGGATATCTCATGCGTACAGAATATTGCGGGCAGCTGCGTCAGTCCCACGTCGGGCAGCAGGTCACCCTGTGTGGTTGGGTCAATCGTCGTCGCGATCTTGGTAGCCTTATCTTTATTGATATGCGTGACCGCGAAGGTATCGTTCAGGTGTTCTTCGATCCGGATCGCGCTGATGCGTTGAAGCTGGCTTCTGAGCTGCGCAATGAGTTCTGCATTCAGGTGACGGGCACCGTGCGTGCGCGTGACGAGAAAAACGTCAACGCCGACATGGCGACCGGCGCTATCGAAGTGCTGGCGTCTGACCTGACCATCATCAACCGCGCGGAAGCGCTGCCGCTGGACTCCAACCACGTCAACAC
>OIFK01000200.1_pt1 | contig 39123 bp, 54 predicted proteins | sample 1582071 | NCBI WGS metagenome assembly OIFK01 (sample SAMN07501052, study PRJEB24779) | human gut metagenome | isolation source: stool | host: human infant | place: USA: Pittsburgh, PA | reverse complement strand
TTTGACGAAATTGATGATGAAAATGATAAGTTGCGCAAGAAGATTAAACGGTTAGAAAACAAGATAGATAACTTAAAAGATGGTGATAAAAAATGAATTTTGAGCAAATTGGCGACTTGATTGTTGTTGTAATGTCGGTAGTAGCAGTAATTATTTTTTATGTTTATTCAAAAAATAAAATTGCTATTGATAAAAAGGCTATGCAAGGAGACCGATTAGCTAAGGCTGAAAAAATGATTGCTAATTCGGCTAGTGCAATTGTCTATCAAACTGAAAAAGATGGTGGATCAGGGCAAGAAAAGCTGGTAAGTGCCCTTAATTACTTAATTGCTATCTTAGACATGGCACACTTACCGCACCCATCGACAGCATACATTAAAGGCGAAATTGAGAAGTCGGTTACTACTATGAAACAGACTAAGAATGCTGTCGAAAGTATGCAAACAATAACTGGTCAGTATAAGCCAGTTGAAAAGACAGAAACAAAAAAGGAGGAAAAAAAGAATGCTTAAAATGGTCGATGTATATAGTGGAAGTCCTAGAAGTTTTGCAACTCAAAGTGGTACTGATATCACTATGGTAAAAGCTACTCAAGGAACTTACTATGTAAACCCATACTGTAATACCGATTATCAGGCTGCTAAGAAAGCTGGGAAAATGCTTGGTGTATATCACTATGCTGGTGGTGGCGATCCTGCTGTTGAAGCTAATTATTTCTATAAGAATACAAAGAACTATGTAGGCGAAGCCGTTCCTGCTCTTGACTGGGAAGACTACCAAAACCCTAAGTATGGTAAGGACTCAAATTGGTGTCGAAAGTTCGTTGACAAGTATCATGAACTAACTGGTGTATGGCCACTCATCTATACTGGTCAAGCTGCACTTCCTGAAGTAGGTAACTGCGCTAAAGATTGCGGTCTATGGTTAGCTTGGTATGCTACCATGAATTGGAGTTCTTGGACTTTACCCGCTGCTAACTTCAATGTAGCTCCTTGGCCAACTTATACTATTTGGCAGTTTACGGGTGGTGATATGGATCGCAATGTAGTTAACACGACCCGTGAAGGTTGGCAAAAGTTAGCCAAGCCTAATGTTGATGGAAGACCTGTATCACAACCAGTAATTGCAGAAACAAAACCACGTCCAGAAGTTAAGAAGTGGACTGATGATCTCGGGGATGTTTGGTACTCTGAAAAGGGTACTTTCGTAACTGGTGGAGCAATCAATCTTAGATATGGAGCTAAAACAAGTTCTAAGATTATTGCTCAACTTCCAGCAGGTACAGAAGTTAAGTATGACGCATATAGCCGTCACGGTGGCTATGTTTGGATTAGACAGCCACGCTCAAACGGTTATGGTTACCTAGTATGTCGTGCAGGCAATGAGCCGTGGGGAAGATTTGAATAGATTGTATTTTAAAAGCCACTCTGGAGGGTAAAACCTCTGGAGTGGCTTTTTTTGTACGTAATATAAAAATAGCCCTTGCATACGGACCGCAAGAGCAAAAACAGGGCTGTATAAACAACACACAGCAGACAACAACCTAAAGTAACCGGCTTTAGGATTTTTTAAAGGCGGTAAACCTTCATGTCTAATGTAATTATATCAAAAGAAAGAAACAAATCAATTAATTTAATTATTTTTTAATAATCAAAATTTGGTAATTAATTTTGAATTTGATAAAATAATTTTGGAATCGGTTGAAGACTAACCAACTTCAAGTTATACCGATTCTGAAAGGAAGGTAAACTTTCGTGTCTACAATTATAAATTTTGCAGTAGCTGTACTTGCGTCTGTTACTGCAACGCTAATTTCAAAGTGGATTAGTAAACACTTTGATAAATAGTTAGAAAATTCGTGTATTAGTTTTCTTTAAGCTAGTATACGAATTTTTTTTGTATTTGTAAAATTTAAAATTACAGCTACTTGAAGAGTTGAACTTCTGGACAGCTTTTTTGTGTTATACTTAACTTACAACCGAAGTTAAGAAGTTATATTTCAAAATACTCAAAAAGCATTACCTGATCGTCACAAAAGGTAATGCTTTTTAATTCAAATGGTGAAAAGTGATGCACAAATGATGCACAAGCTAATTATAAATGCTGGTATATCAGTACTCTAAGCCAATATTTGATGTTCACCGGGGTCATAAAAATAAAGTTTTAAGAAGTTTTAAGAGTTTTAAACATTGATTTAATAGGATTTGAAGTTTTAAAAAGCATTAAAAAATTTATAGGTGATGCACAAATGATGCACATTAGAATAGTTGGTCAAGTAGGCCAACTATTTTTTTGTTTTCTTTATCTTTGTACTCATCAAGTAGATTTGCGTAAGTATCTAACGTAATACTTAAATTCGAATGACCTAATCTTTTGCTGATAGCATAAATATCAACGCCTTTGTATATTAAATAGCCAACATGAGTATGTCTAATGCTGTGAACATGGTAGGAAGGTTTATTTATACCTACTGTGCATAAAAGCTTTCTGAGGGTATTATTTATAGCGTTATTAGATGGTGGCATATGAGTGGCTTTTAGTCCAAAAACATACTCTTCATTGTTTTCTTTGAGTTGTTTAATATAAGTGAGTAATTTAGGGGTAACAGAAATATTTCTATTTGAAGATTCATTTTTTGTTGGTCCCAATTCATGAGTTGCCTGATCCAAAGATTTATTAATACTAATCACATTGTTTTCAAAGTCTATATCTTCCCAATGTAGGGCGGTTATTTCACCGATTCTAGCACCTGTAAGGAAGGCAGTAAGGATAATATATCGGCTAGTGTATCTGGGTTGTAAGTTGTTTTCACACTCTTTTAGCGTTTTTTCAATCTCTTCCGCATTTAAGTAAATGACATCTCGTTTTTTTGATTTATTGCCTGTAACTTTAACATTGGCTGTAAAGTCTTTGTTTAGTAGACCGTCATTAATAGCGTATTGAATGCATGCTCGAATAGTAGCGTTTAATTTACGTGTAGATTCTGGAGCATGGTGTTTGCCAAAGTCCGTTATTATCTTTTGGTATTCAATTCTATGAATATCTTTAATTTTCTCAATACCAAAATATTTTTTGACATGTTTAATATAAACTCGATATCTACGTTCTGTAGCAGGACGTACACCAGGAAGTCTAAAGGTAGCAATCCATTTTTCAAAATAGGTAGCAAATTCAGGATTTTTAGTTACATCAACACCAGATATGGCTTCTGATTCAAGTTTTATCCCGTACTGAGTAGCTTCTGCTTTAGTTCTAAAACCACCTTTTGATTTTTGCTTTAGTTTTGAAACTTGTTTTTGACTTTTGGGATCATATATTGCATATCTTTTACTAAAACGAACTGTCCATGTTTTACCTCTTTTATAAACTTGTGCCATTAATATACCTCCTTCAGAACATCAGTTCTTTTGAACTGTAAAAATAAAACCAGCGTTAACTGGTTGTATCTTAATAAAATTTATATTCGTTATAGTTAGTAAATCTAGAGTGACCTAGAGCTTTATTTCCGCCTGTGTAAAAGGCAAGATAAATACCACGTTTTTGATCTTCGGGTTGGATATCCATCCCAGAAGTTGCCATAGAACGCAAAACTAAATTCGAAATAGAATTACCAACTTTGGTTTTTGCTGCATCGTCTAAGTTCATAAAGCTTTCGTCAACATAAACATAGGCTTGGGTATCACTCTTAATGTCAATTTTTTCAACATAAGTTGAATAATCGTAATTATGATTACCATTATTGGCATCATCTTGGTTGCCTTTTAAATCTTGAACTAATTGATTGTTAGCTTTTTTTATTTGGATATTACTTTCATCATTAGAACTTGAGTCCCTATTGTTATCTTCTTTACTAGATTTTTGTGAAGAACTGTAATTATTGTTGGACTCTTCCGACACCTGATCCGATTTTGAAGGAAAGACAAAAATAGTTACTAACATTAAAACCAAAGATATAGCAGAAATAGCTCCAGAAAGTTTTAAAGCTTTTTTCGATAAAGTTGGCTGCTTTTTTTCTTTGACAGACTGCCAGGCAAAATAGAGGGGAAGAGCTGAAACTACAAAGATAAGCATAAAGATCCACGTAAATATATTACTCATAATTTTTCTCCTATTTATATAAAGTTATAAAATAATAAGCATTAACATTCAGCTTTTATAGTCATCAGTATTGGACGTAAAAATTAAGCCCGCTCCTCAAGTAAGTAGTAACAATCTCTAGGGATGCCGAAAGCTTGAGCGAAGGTGTACATATTATAGAAGTAAATATCGTGTAAGTCGCAATATTCAGTTAAAAGATACAAACTGAACTCATTTGCTTCTCGTTCTAAGCGAATACTGTTTACCGAACTAGAATGGTATTCGCTTTTTTCGTGTCCTAGAAATAGATGTCCCAACTCATGACCAATAATAAAAGGAATTTCATCTATATTTTTCCAGTTAGCGTTAATTACGGCAGTGCGATACTCGGGGAAAGCTTCGGAAGGATCATCGTTTTTTGCGGCGTAAGAGAAAGTAACACCGTACTGATGATCCAGAGCGTAATTCATTAACCACCTAATTACTTGATTTCTAGCTGCTGTTTTTTGTTCTGGTGTCTGATACATGGGCTATTGGTCCTTTTTTGGAAGATTATGTTTTTCTGCGTACTGTTGGGCCAGTAAGCGGAAAGTATCGTTCAAATCTTCCGAAATGACTCCTTTATAGGGCAGACCAAGATCTTCGTAATTAAGCTCAGTAGAAGTATGAGTAGATGTCTGTCTTCCTAACAGTTCATCAACAGTTTTATCAAAAAAATCAGCAATGAGTAATAAAGTCTGGTTACTCGGCTCTCTTTTATTAGTTTCGTACATTCCTAATGTACTAGTTGCAATTCCTAAGCGATCAGCAAGCTGCGCTTGTGATAAGCCTCTGGATTTTCTTAAGTTAGATATATTTTCTCCAAGTGAAGCCATATAGCTGCCTCCTATATCACTATTTGTCATTATAATATCACAATTAGTGATATTATTTTATATTAAATCACAAAAAGTGTTGACTTATCACAAAACGTGATATATTATAATCACAGAACGTGATTGCGAGGTGAGGAAATGAATGAAATTTTAATCAGATTAAGAAATGAACGCCATTTAAGCCAAGAGGAGGTAGCTAAAGAAATTGGATTAAGTCAATCGATGTTGTCCTCTTTAGAGCACGGATCTAGAGAAGGCAGTGATACTACCAAAATTAAAATAGCTAAATTTTATGGTAAATCTGTAGATTATATTTTTTTTGCAAGTAAAATCACGTAATGTGATAAATACGATTTTAAATAGAAAAGAGATGCCGTATGAAAGATTTAATTCAAATAAAAGTAGAAAACGATCAGCAACTAGTAAGTGCACGAGATTTACATAAAGCTTTAGGGTTTAAAAAGAAATTCAGTGGATGGTGGGAGCAAAACCAAGATCAGTTTGAAAAAGGTATTGATTTCAACGAGGTACCAAAAGGTTACATCGTTGAAAGTGGCAATGGAACAACGAGAGCATATGACGATTATTGGTTAACAGTTGATACCGCTAAAGAACTTTGCATGATGTCTAGAACTGAAAAAGGTAAGACAATCAGAAAATATTTCATTCAAGTCGAAAAGAATTGGAACTCACCAGAAATGGTAATGAACAGAGCGTTGCAAATCTCGAAGACTAGGATCGAAAAGCTGGAAGCAGATAATAAAAGCCTTTCTTTACAACTTGAAGAAAGCAATAAGAAGGCTAGCTACCTGGATATCATTTTAGGAACGCCAGATGCATTAGCGATTACGCAGATTGCCGCTGATTATGGTTATGGTGCAGTAAACTTCAACAAACTTCTAAAACAAGTTGGTATTCAGCATAAAGTTAATGGCCAATGGATTCTTTACAAGGTCTATATGGGCAAAGGCTATGTAGTAAGTCAAGCTTTCACTTTTAAAGATCATTTAGGCAAGGACAGAAGCAAGACAACTACTTATTGGACTCAAAAGGGAAGAAAGCTTATCTACGATGTGCTTAAAGACAATAATATTCTGCCGTTAATTGAACGTGACGATATTGCATAGGGACGTAATCATGAAAATAAAAAAGTTAACTACAAATCAATTGAAAAAATCACGTGAATATCTATTCACTAAACGCTTGAGTGCTACTAACAAAGAAGAATGGCAAGAGTATGCTGATATGTCCGATGAGGTGAGTAAAGAGCTTCAAGTGAGAGTTTTATAAAAAAGGAGAAAAACTATGGAGATTATTATCCCTCCTGAACAATTAAAAAAAGCAATCAAAGAAGCTGTGATCGACATGGGACTTGTTCCTAAATCCACGTTAGTTGGTCGATCTATAGGAATTGATGAATTTAGAAAAAAATATTGTGGTGGTCGCAGTAGGGCTTGGGTTAAAGAAGAAATTTTTTATAAATTCAAGCCTGATTGGGTAGATAACATTCATCCCGGACGGGGAAGAAAGATAACCATTTTTGAATATCCTGCTGCTGAATGGATGGATAAGCACAGAAAAGAAATTAATTGGAGGTCAGAAAAATGAAGAAGAAAACAGATTGGGTACTTGCAATTATCTGCTCAGAGATAATTGCAGCAGGCTTAGTAGTAATTACTATTTTTGGATACTACTTCTGGAGTTTGTTCCTTTAAGAAGGTAAGAAATATGACTCATGAAACAAAAAAATACAGGGATCCATTTAAAGGGATGAGCTTTAAAGGAAAACCTGTATCAAAAGAAGAATATATTGCAGCTTATGAAAGTTATTTTAAGCGCTGTTCCCAACGATAAGGAGGAAGAAAATTATGAACTTAGAATCAAGACTAATTATTAACAGCAACGCATTCTTTACTAGAAAGACAAAAGCACCTCTGGTAAACGATGAGTACGAAAAAATGTTTGAAATGGCTTTGATGGCAACAAAAAAGCCGTTACCGACTGCCATCGGGAACGACTAGGAATAAATTCAAAGATTTTATATCAACCAAGGAGAGTATACCACATGGAAGAATTTGAAGATAGTCAATTGAGAGATTTACAAGAAGTAGAGGGCATTGTCTTACGGGACGTGCATGGCGAACGAGTAGCAATCGGTAAGGGATTTCCTTATGAGAACATTTTTAGTTTCATGGTCCACTATTTTAATTTTTATACCGCTGATGACTTTGCCGAAAAGCTTGGATATAAGAATGCAGAAAAAATGTTTCAACATTGGTTTGCTAAAACGACTAAGCTTAATCCGTTTGACTTAATGAATTGGTGTAAAGATGCATTTGATGGCATCTACGCTGACGATTTAGCAGATGAGTATGATTATGAACACCAAGCTTATTTAGACGCAGAAGACGCAAAATATGACCGCTTAGCAGGTAAATAAAGGAGACCACTATGGAAACTACTACAAAAGAATTAATTAAATTTGATAATGAAGAATTGCCAGTCACCTTAGAACCGGCAAAGATTGATTTTCCAAAGTATGAGGAGCTAAAGACGCGAGTTACTAAGCTGACCAATAGTCTAAAAGACTATGTAGTTACCGCAGACTCTTATGAACAAGATAAAAAGACAAGAACTGAATTAAATCATATTCAGAAAACACTAAGTAAAAAAAGAATAGATATTTTTAATGAAGCTATTGCGCCTGCCAATGAATTTAAACAAGAGATATCACAACTAGAGAAACAAATTAAGATCGCTTCTAACAAAATTGACGAAGGCATTAAATACTATACCGATAAAGAAAAAGAAGCAAAATTTCAAGAAATAAAGCTTAGACTAGGAAATCTTGCGCTTAAATATAACGTTTCAATTCAACTATTAGGAGATATTCGAAAAAAGGATAATCAATTTAATCATTGGCTTAATAAGAGTTGTCCGTGGAAAAGAATTGAAACAGAAGCTGAGAATTTCTTTAAATCAGAAGCTGAGAAAGCAACTGCTAAAGCAGATGCACAGAAAGTAATTATCAATAAAGCTAACAATCCATTATTTAAATCAGCACTACCGATTTCTCCTTATTTAGAGATGTTGGATTACAAATCTCTACCAGATGTCTTAAATCAAATGGACAATGATTTAGAGAGTGTAAAGAAACAAAAAAAGCGACAGAAAAAAGCTATGCAAGACATAAAAAAACATGGTGACCAGTATATAGACACTAATACTGGCGAGGTAGTTGATACGGTTCATAGTATGACCATTAAATTTTCGGGCACTATAGAACAATTTAAAGCATTACTTCAGTATGCCGAAAGTAACAACATTAGCTATGAGAGGGTGAAATAACGATGGAATTACTTAATCAACCGACACCACCAATCTCTAGTCCTCAGGCTGTCGGATTAATGAATATCCAAACTATAGTCGGTATGGATGCTAAGCAATCCCTAGATGCCAAATTATCCTTATTAAATGACTTTGTAGAGATGAAAAGGGTACTTGCTCAGCCTTCTAAAAGTAAAGACGGATATGGCTATAAATATGCCGATTTGAACGATGTCTTATCAGCTATTCAAAAGGCAATTGGAGATTTAGATTTAGCTTTCATTCAGCAGCCAATTAACAAAACAGCCAAAACAGGAGTGGAGAACTATGTATTTAATAGCAAAGGAGCAATCCTTGATTTTGGAAGTTACCTGCTAGATATTACGAAGCCTCAAGCTCAACAATATGGCTCAGCATTAACCTATTGTCGTCGGTATTCCATTAGTAGCATTTTTGGAATTGCATCTGAAGAAGATACTGATGCTAAAGTTTTGCCCCAATATATGAGTCCTGAAGAAATTGATCGATTAACACTTCCTTACAAGGGAAAACAAGTTTCATTAGCTAAGTTGTTTTCTCTAGGGTTAGCTGGTGATTCAAAAGCTAAAGCTAAGTTACTTGATCGAGAAAATAATAATGTTACCAAGTTAGCAGTTAAAAGTATGACTGATATGTGGGATTTCTCAAAAGATATAGAGGCCATGAAGATTAATGAACAGACTGAAATTAAAGCTAGCAAAGATCAAGAAGAAAAAGCGAAGCAAGCTGCTTTGAATAAGGTTCAAAAAGGTAAGAAAGATCCGTTTGAGGATAAGAAAGTAGAATCTGATTCTGATCCTGAAGTAGACAAATTGTTTTAGGTGATAGTAATGGTAAAAATCAAAAAGGTATACGACAAACATTACACTGTCATAAATAACTCGGTTCTTAATGATGTAACGCTTAAGTGTGAAGATAAGGGGCTGTTCGCATATCTATGGTCTCAAGCCGATGAGTGGGATTTTTACGCAAAAGAAGTAGCAAAACATAGTGCTGATAGCGAAGACAAAATCTATAAAATACTTCGAAAACTAGAAGAACATGGTTATTTACTGAGAGAGCGACAAAGAAATAGTAAAGGACAGCTTAAAGCTAATAAGTGGTATTTATCTGAAACTCCTAAACAGAAATGGATAAATATTTTTAAAAAACGTTCCACTACAAATAAACAGCCTATTCGGCAAAATCCAGAACAGGTAAAACCAGATCTGGAAAAACCTAATATGGAAAAAACGGATCTAACAAGTACTAACTGTAACAAATACTTATCTAAACAAGTAAAGAACTTAAATAAATCTCTCTCTAAGGGAGAGAGGGAGAGAGATAAGGGAATAATAAAAATGTTACTAAATCATCTCGACATCTTTGCTGAGCAGTGGCATAGCAAGCCAATTATATTTTCAGAATCAGAGATACAGAAGCTAATAAAAGCAGTCCACGGTAAAGACATTGGAGGACTTAAAGAGGTAGCTGAAAAAACAATTATTTACGGGGAACAATATCCACAAGGTTATCTGTTAAGCTGTATCAAAAATTTACCAGAGATAAAAGAAGATGATTAAAAAATGAGTAAAACTAAACTGAAACCAACATGGTACGCAATGTACAGGGGTGACACATTCATTGATCTTGGTACAGCAGATTATTTAGCTGAAAAGTATCACAAAAAGAAACAATCTCTATTGTACTTGTCCAAACCTGCATATCACAGAAACGCACCGAAAAATAGTCAAAGATTAACACTTTATAAAATGGAGGATTAACGATGAAAGTAATTGATAAGCGAACAAAGAGAAATAATGATTGGCAAGTTGGAGATGTGATTTATTTTGAAAGTTACGATCAAAACATTAAAGACTTTGGAATGATTGTACAAGAACCTATTTCTGGTAGATATTCAGTTGTATCACTAGATGGAGTTCCTGGCGTACTCTCTGGAGATGGATATTTTAGCGATCAGGCAAATATTCAATACAAAGAAATTAACAGAATGATTGAATCATTTAAGGATTTATGGGATTGCGTTGAGAAAGTAAACGCTCATCTAGTTGTGGAGGATTAACGATGAAAATTAAATCAATTATTGAAACAACTAATAGTCGACACGAAGTACTAGATGATATAGACACAATCTTTAATAAGATGAATGAGCCTTATTTCTTTGCTGATACGTTGTACAGTCGAGACAAAAATAGCTACAGTTACTGTTTTGGCAATGCTTTAATTTGTGCTGATATAAATGAAAGCGCAAAAGCAATGGGTAGTGAGATTGAATACATCGTAGATCATATGCCAGTTATTTTTAATACAAATCAAATTATAAAGGTATACCCTGTAGATCAAAAAGTTCCAGGAGTAGAAGAATAATGCCAGATTGGATATATGCAGCGGTGTTCTTAATCCTGCTAATAGTAGTTATTTTGGTTGTAGGAGGATTGTGATGCTTCAAGATAGAAGTCATGTAAAGTATGTGTGGCAAAAGATGCGCCAAGATTTACCAACTAGAGATGTAGCAACAAATTATATAGAAGTAGTTACGTGTGATTATGAATATTCCATGCATATTATTCTCATGCGTCGCCATGATTTTTTAGCAAGTGCATTTTTTGAACATAACTTTGACGAGAGCAACGCTAGTTGTCGTCCTTGGATCACAGGAATAGGCAGATATTATTTCTATAATGTTGATTACTTAAAAGAAGTCGCATATGATTTTGCAAAAATTGAAAATTTTAAAGATCAATCGCTATTTTGGAATCAGCTTTATCCTGATTTTCTTGAAGAAGAACGCGAGCAAGTAAAATTTATTAAAAAACATGATTATCCAAGGAAGAGTTGGTATAGAAGAAAGTGAAGGTAGAGTTTACGATTGAAGGACCGCCAGTAGGTAAGGCTAGACCTAGAGTTACTAGGACAGGAACTTTTAATCCACCTAAAAGCGATCGGTATGAAAAATTAGTAAGATACACAGCAATTAACAGTTTTAAGGGATGCTTTGAATTAGATGAACCTTTAGATGTCAAAATAGTGGCGTATTTTAAAATTCCCAATAGCTGGAGCAAGAAGCGCAAAGCTCGTTGCTTAGCTAATCAGGAATTGCCTATTAAGACTCCTGACGCTGATAATATCGCCAAAATAATACTAGATGGCATGAATCCGGATAAGAAGCGAAATAAACAGCTGAGAAAAATGGTTGAACTTATGCGTGGAATATATAGAGACGATAGGCAAGTAACTAAATTAGCAGTTGTAAAGAGATATGCCGAGAGTCCTAGGGTTGAAGTGAGAATTAAAAGAGATATAGGTGATTAAATTACAAACCAAAATTGATGAATTTAGGCAGTTAATAAAATTGGCAGATACAGATAAAGACTTATATATGATAGAAAAAATAGCAGATAGTTGTTTGTCACCATTATCTTACGCTGAAACTGGAATAGTTTTAAGCATGGTTAGAGAGGCTAGATTTAATGAAAACAGAGCATAGCGCAGCATTGATTACTCTAGCAGGGCTGCTGATTTGCTTGGGCGCAGTCGGATTTGTGGTGTTTGTACTATGAGTGATCTTAAATATCAAAATGGCGAATGGTATCACGTACAGGAAGACGGAACACATAAGCCTGTAGACTACGAAAAAGAAGTAAAAACGTATTACAAGAAGTGGAGTGATAGATATGGAAATCAAATTAGAAATCGGTACTAGAGGATATAGAGTGGAATTTAGAAAAACTTATACGAGAGAATTTTTAGAAGATAAAGGGCTAATGCAACTCAACAAGGATTCGCTTGGGGCATATAGCCCTTGGGCAGTTCATACGAAACTTGGCTGGATGTGTTCTTTTAGCAACCATGATGTGCTGACGTACATGGGGCATGGAATCTGGGATTTAAAGGTATATAAGCCTGAATAAGGCAAAGGAGCATAGCAATGCGTCTATATGACAAAGAAGTTAATAGATTTAATTACAAGACTTTTAATACAGCTGATCTGGAAAAATTTAAATCTATGCTGAAATCAAACATTAAAGATATTGATGAAAAAGAGGACGCTAATGCCTTTGAATTACAAGATAGGTACGACATGAACGAGTTATATATGTATATAACCATAGAGCTAAATTCTAGAAAAAATAAGTAAGTGCGAGAGGGAGTGTAAGTGTGTATCAAATCAATTTGGGATTACAGCCAAATCCGAGAGCTACAGCTAGGAAGGTGGATAAATTTCTGACTACTGATTTTCAGAGATATCTTAACTTAGCTGGGTTGCACCGTAATCAACTTACAAGCCCTCAATTATATTTTGCACCAGGGTCAACAAATAAAAATGGTGTCGAAAACAACTTCATTGATGAAGCACAGGACGATATTGATATTGCTGATCCTGCTAGGAAGGTGTGTGCAGCTATCTATAAGACAATGGATAATTGCACTGATACCGCACTTAAGCCGTACAGACATATCTTAATTGGCACGTATATAGATCAATTAAGAATTGTCGATGTAGCAGCAACCGTAAGTCTATCTACTAGGTCAATTGATAATAAAAAAGTCAATGCACAATGCGAATTTGCTGATCGTTGGTTGTACTGGAAGAAGTATTTTGACGTTGAAGGCTTACCTGATTTAAGAGTTTTTACCGAGAGAATTAAGACTGTTTGGTAAGCTTCGGAAAAAATGGTCGTGCGTAAAGTATGCGCAAACCTTGCGTTCTGCTTGCGTACAAATCATGTTAAATTGGTAATGTCGAAAGATTAGGTGGTAAGATCTTTCGACAACACCTCGACGATGCTATGAGTGCGGTTTTTCGAACTTAAGAAATACTCCTTTTAGAATTATAGAAGATCTTGATTGTGTAAGTACAATTGACTGACCGTCCTTGGTAGGCGTTAGCAGTCGTTCGATTCGGCTGGCGGTTATAGCCTGTCTATCAGGCTATAAATTCCCTAATAAAATATTTTTCATTTCTTAATCCTAAAAATTACTTTTTTATTATTTGACGTGAGTAATAAGGTTCGACTCCTGATTATTCATTAACCTAGGCATTAGGTAGTCATTAGTGACTATTATGTATAATAGTTTTTTTAGCCTAGGCACAGCCTTCATGCCATGACCCTCAACGGTTTCGAGGCGAGCGTGGAGCTAAGAGCTGGTTATCTGTTCGCAGTGGACCGCAACAGAGACCGTGGGTAGAACGGAACACAATTTGGAATGAAAGAAGGCGATCTTCTTTCACGTATCTAGCAAGGTTCGACTCCTTGCCTGCTCATAGCCCAGCGGAAAATGGGCTTAAAATAACAAAAATATACCTTGTCATACAGTATATTTGATGTTTTATTCGTAATAGTAATATTCATGAAACATGTATTATTTGTCGTTTAATTTACAGCATCTGGTTTAGCTCTGTGCCTCAACAGAGCATCATGGCAACTTAGCTCAGTTGGTAGAGCGACACCTTGAAGCGGTGTGCGTCGGTGGTTCGATCCCATCAGTTGCCATAAGCTAAGAAGTGTCTTGGCTTTTCCTAATATTATTCATGAAGAAGGGTGTAACCTTCTTTTTTTATTGATAAAATTATTGTGAATAATATTAGGAGGATTCGTATGGAAAATAAAGATGCTATAAAACTAGTTAAATTTAAAGATTTAAATTTAGAGGATCCTTTTTTCGATTCATTGAGAGATGATTATGAAGGATTTAATGATTGGTTTGAAAGAAAAGCACTTTCTGATAGTAACGCTTATGTGTTATTTAAATCTGATGGTATGCTTCAAGCTTTTTTATATTTGAAGCAAGAAAGAGATGAAGATACGACTATCTCTCCAAGTCTTCCTCAGTGTAATAAATTAAAAGTTGGTACTTTCAAGGTAGAAGCACATAAAACTTCTTTAGGTCAAAGATTTATGAATATTATTGTTCAAGCTTTAATTCGGTATCATTTTGATTTAACGTATGTGACTTTTTATCCGAAGCAAGTCCAATTAAAGACTTTGTTTAAAAAATATGGATTTGAAAAATGGGGAATGAAAAATAATGAAGAGGTTTATTATAAGGATTTAAAAGTTAAAAATAGTACATTTAAAGATTTCCCCCGTATTAATGAAAAAAGGCTAGTCAATAAATTTTTACTGGGAATTTATCCAAAATATCATACTGAATTATTTCCTGATTCTAAATTATGCAATGAAAAAGATTTTGTTAGAAAAGATATTTCGTTTTCAAACTCTATTATTAAGTGCTATTTAGGTGGTATGGAGGAAATGAGTAACTTTAAGCCTAATGATCTCATTGCAATATATAGGACAAAGGATAATTGGGCTAATAGTGCATTCTATAATTCAGTTGTAACATCAGTTTGTACAGTTATAGATACACGTAATATTAATGACTTTACCGATTTTTCGTCTTTCAAAAAATATGTAGGAAAAGAAACAATATTTTCAGAACAAGAACTTAAATGTTTCTATGAAACCAAAAGATATCCTTATATAGTAAAAATGCTTTATAATTTTCCTTTAAATAAGCGTATTACTAATGGTGAATTAAGAACTAAATTAAATATTGTTCTTGACTATTGGGGATGTGCTGAATTAAACAACAATCAATTTAATGCGATTTTAAAGTATGGTGAAATAAATGAAGATTTTATTATCAATTAAGCCTAAGTATGTAAGTAGTATCATGAATGGCACAAAAAAATTTGAATTTAGGCGAAAGATCTTTAAAAGAAAAGATGTAGATACTGTAGTTGTATATGCAACCAAGCCTATAGGAAAGGTTGTGGGAGAATTTGAAATAAAGCAAGTAATTTCAGATACTCCTAAGAGCATATGGAATATGACAGCACAATATGCTGGTCTTGATAAATTAGATTTTTATAATTATTTTGAAGGATTAGATGAAGCATTTGCTATTCAAATTTCTAAAGTTACGCCTTATAAAAAACAACTAGATTTGAGTGAACTAGAAGATGGAAATTTAAAAGCTCCTCAGTCATTTATATATTTGAATGGATAAGTATATTATCAGCATCTAGTATTGGAGGTGACTAATATAAACAACATTAATTGGACAATAGTAGCTAGCATAGCTGCAGCTGTATCAGCATTTGCATCTTTAATTAGCATTATTATAAGTTACCATTGGAATAGAAAAACATATAAGGCAAATGTTGAAATTGAGCCAAAATTAGAAGCATTATATACTTTAAGAAAATTAATTCCAGATTATATTGCTGAAATAAATTATGTTACTTATTTATACTGTAAGGCTGCAGCTAATCAAAATGATGAAAGACGAGCTAAGGAGAATATACTTCCAGACGGTGTAATTTGGGGTAATATTACTTTTGAAGATCACGATAGACAAATGGCAAAAACCAAGCTCGTTCACGAACATTTAACAGCTATTCTTAGATTAGAAGGGGCTGCGTTACTGTTAAAGGATGCTCAAGAGCTTTGGAATTGTCTAAGTTTAAGGAAAGAATATTATAAAGAAGCTACAAATGAATTCGTATCTCAAAAAGAAAAAGAATTCAATCATTTGTTAAATGAAACAAGTGATAAATTAAATAATGATTTTATAGAATATTATAAAAGTAAAATTGAACTTTATGAAAAAGGAAAGTCAGCATAAGCTGGCTTTTTATTTTGTCTAAATTAAGGTGGTGGTGAGATGTTTTGGAACGGAAGTTAACAACTAAACAAAAAGTATTTTGTGATGAGTATATAAAATCTGGAAATGCTAAAGAGGCAGCTATTAAGGCGGGATATTCTCCAAAAACTGCTAAATCAATTGGTCAGGAAAACCTGACTAAACCTGACCTGAAAGCTTATATTGACGCTAAAATGGCTGAAATTGAGTCACATAAGATTGCTGATGCTAAGGAAGTGTTGGAATTCTACACGAAAGTACTCCGAGATGAAGTTGTTGAAGAAGTTCCAATGTCTACTGCCGATGATGTGGTTGTAATCAAAAAGAAGCCTTCTTTCAAGGACAAAATTACAGCTTCAAAAGAAATTATGAAGCGATATCCATTAGTTGATCCTATTGAGAAACAAAAACTTCAAAAACTTATTGCAGATACTCGTATATCGGAAGCCAAGGCTACAGTTGCTGAACGTTTAGGTAGTGAAAACACTGAACAACTTGATGATTTAATTAATAAACTTGTAGGAGAAGAAAAGAAAGATGGGACTAGATCAGATCCTAACTCATAAACAAAAACAAGTGCTTCATTCATATTTACATGATGATTGGAAAATTATGATCTTATCCGGTGCTTTCAGAGCTGGTAAAACAGTAATGAATAATTATATCTTTGTGATGGAGCTAAAACGTATTGCTAAGCTTGCCAAGAGTAGAAAAGATCCACATCCTCAATATATTTTTGCAGGGTATAGTTCTAATTCCATTTACACTAACGTTATCAGTGCGATTGAATCATATTTTGGAATTACCATGAAAACTGATAGACATGGACATTATCATTTGTTTGGAGTAGATATAGTGCCATCTTACACAGGATCAATCCGTGGGGTTGGGTCAATTCGTGGTATGACAAGTTATGGTGCTTATATAAATGAAGCGAGTTTAGCTACTCATGACGTATTTCAAGAAATACTGCAACGTTGTTCTATTGAAGGAGCGCGTATTATTTGTGATACAAACCCTGATATACCAACGCATTGGTTAAAAACGGATTATATTGATAATCCAGATCCTAAAGCACGTATTAAATCTTTTACTTTTACTATTGATGACAATACTTTTTTATCAAAGGATTATGTCGAATCAATTAAAGCGGCGACTCCTAAAGGGATGTTTTATGATCGTGGTATTTTAGGTCAATGGGTTACAGGTGACGGTATTGTTTATAGAGATTTTGATAAAGACAAAATGGTTATCTCTAGGGAACAAGTTCCAGATGATTTAGAGTATTACGTTGGCGTTGACTGGGGTTATGAACACCCTAATCCAATCATTCTTCTTGGTGATGATAAGGACGGTAATACGTATGTGCTAGCTGACTACACAAAGAAACATAAGTTCATTGATTATTGGGTAAGGATTGCGAAGAACTTGCAGGCAAGTTTTGGACGCAATCTTATTTTTTATGCTGATTCTGCTCGTCCTGATAACGTAAGTGAATTTCAAGCTAATGGTATTAACTGCATAAACGCTAATAAGAACATCATGCCAGGAATTGAGTGTGTTGCTAGAAAAATGCGTATTGGTCAATTTTATGTAGTTGATACAGCAGCAAGCGGATTACTAGAAGAAATTTATCAGTATGCTTGGGACGACAAAACAGGTTTGCCACTCAAAGAAAATGATGTGAGACACAATGACCGACTAGATGCTATTAGATACGCAATTTACAGTAGAAACAAGAAGGGAGGTTTCGTGCCTTGGAATTAGAAGCGTTAAAGAAGTTAATCCAGAACACTTCTTCAAGTCGTGATAATTTGATTAATAACTACAAAAAGTCAGTCGACTATTACGAAAATAAGACTGATATCACTACTAGAAATGACGGTAAGCCCAAACTTAACAAAGAAGGCAAAAAAGATCCTTTAAGAAGTGCTGATAATCGTATTCCATCTAACTTCTATCAACTTTTAGTAGATCAAGAAGCAGGATATGTTGCGTCTGTTTTTCCTGACATTGATGTAGGAAAAGATACGGATAACCAGAAGATCCTTGATGTATTAGGCGATGATCGTGCTTTAACTTTAAACGGGTTATTAGTAGATAGTTCTAATGCGGGTAGAGCTTGGCTCCATTATTGGATTGATGAAGACAATAATTTTAGATATGGAATTATCCAACCTGACCAGATTACACCAGTTTATGCAACAACATTAGATAATAAATTGCTAGGTGTACTTAGAAGTTACAAGCAATTAGATCCAGAAGTTGGTAAGTACTTCACAGTTCATGAATATTGGACGGATAAGGAAGCTCAATTCTTTAAGACAAGTACAACCAATAGCGAAATCATTGAACCGTACAATATCATTACGTCTTACGATTTAAGTGCAGGATATGAAACGGGGCAGTCAAACACTCTAAAACATAATTTTGGTCGTGTTCCTTTTATCGAATTTCCAAAAAATAAATACAGATTGCCTGAATTAAATAAATATAAAGGTTTAATTGATGCTTACGATGATATCTACAATGGATTTATCAATGATTTAGACGATGTTCAAACTGTAATCCTTGTCTTAACTAACTATGGTGGGGCAAGCTTAAAGGATTTTATGAATGATCTTAAAAAGTATAAGTCCATTAAGATTAATAACGCTGGTAATGGCGATAAAACTGGTGTTGATAAGCTTCAAATTGATATCCCAGTAGAAGCTCGTGATGACGCTCTTAAAATAACTCGTGATAATATCTTCTTATTTGGTCAAGGAATTGATCCAGCTAACTTTGAAAGTAGCAACGCAAGTGGTGTAGCAATCAAAATGCTATATTCTCACTTGGAATTGAAAGCAGCTAAGACGCAGACCTACTTTGAACATGCAATTAACGAACTTGTTCGGGCAATTATGCGATATCTCAACTTTTCAGATGCTGACAAGCGCCATATATCACAACATTGGACGAGGACTAAGGTAGAGGATAGCTTAACCAAGGCTCAAATTGTCTCTACAGTAGCAAATTACAGCTCTAAAGAATCAGTTGCTAAAGCTAATCCGATTGTTGATGATTGGCAGCAAGAACTGAAAGACTTAGCCAAAGATAGACAAGAAAATGATCCCTATGCTGAAGATTTAAACGGTACAGGCGTACAAAATAACAATGAAGAGTAGCGAATACTGGAAAAAACGTGCTTTGTCTGCCAAAAAGAAGCAACTAGAAGCATCAGCCGATTATGAAGCTGCTATGCAGTCACGCCTAAGAGATTTAGAACATGACATTGAAAAAGAAGCCTTAGGATATTTACAAAGATATGCCAATGAAAACAATGTCGGCTTAAAGCAAGCTGCTAGTGTCTTAGGCAATATCAACTCAACTAAATGGTCTATGACTTTAGAAGAGTTTGAACGCAAAGCTAAAGCTGGTGGCTATGAAAAAGAGCTAAATGCTGAATACTATAAAAGCCGTATTTTTAGACTTCAGCAATTGCATGAACAGATGGTTGAGTTTTCTAAAAAGTACGGCATGGCTGAACAATTGCGAATGCAGAATGGTTTGGCCAAACAGTATCAGAATACTTATTATTTAGATGCTTATAATAAATATCGTGCTACTGGTCAATTAGATATCAAACTAAATCACTTTAATGAACAGCAACTAAAAAACATTGTTTATCGACCTTGGAAAGGTAGTGACTTCTCCAAACGTATTTGGAAAGAATACACGGAAGTCTTACCTGATGAGTTAACCGATGCACTTCTAAGAGGTACTTTGTTTGGTTACTCTCCAAGCAAAGTTGTTAGAATGATGCGAGACAGATTCCAAAAAGTTTCCGAAAGAGATTTACATAGACTAGTTATCACTGAGATGGGGCACGCAACAGAAGAAGCTACAGCCCAATTCTATAAAGACAGTAATATTGAACAGTACCAATACTTAGCAACATTAGAAAGTCATACTTGTGACCAATGCGCCCACCTAGATGAGCGCATTTTTTATTTGAAAGATAAAAAGGAGGGTATAAATTACCCGTTAATTCATCCCTATTGCAGATGTACTACTGTTCCTTATGACAAAGATTTACCAGATATTGAAAGTCGTTGGAGTCGTGATCCTAAAACAGGTAAAGGTATTTATGTTAAGAATATGAATTACCGGCAGTGGGATAAATTAGTTAGCAGAAACAGTTTGGGATATCGGGACTGGCAAAAATTAAATAGTATTAAGATCTTTGAAAGAATATCACTGATATCTCAATTATCAACTTCAAACAATAATCAGTCGTCCAGTCAAAACGATTCAAATGATTATAGATATAAAAAAGCATTTGAACAATTAGGAATAGAAAAAGTTGAAAATTTAAAAGGTTTTGACGATCTAACTCTAGAAACAACTTACAAGACTATTGAAAGCGAGTTGAAAAAACATCCTGAAATAAGGACGATTTTAAAGACTGTAAAAGGTGTTGAAGTGGAGAAAGATACCCAAGAGGATACAGTAGCTGCAATTTTCCCTCATTTAAGAGTTAAAAGTGGTAATAGTAAAGCCAATGTTAAATATGAATTTTATTTAGAATTACTTTTATACAAGCAAAATTTACAGAATATTGAAGCTATCAATGATACAGTAAATAAAGAAGTTTCCAAAGGTAATTGGACTCAAAAGAATGGCTTGTCCGGAGTAATAAAGCATGAAATGGCTCATGTTTTAGATTATAGGGCAACTTATGCGCAAGCCGTTGGTAAAGATGAAAAGGATAATCTGTTAAATTATAATGAAGCTGGATATGTTTATCATCAAATCCACGGCGACAGTAATTTTGCAAGTGAAGTATTAATTGATACATTTAATGATTTAGGTATACAAGAGCCTACTAAAAAAACAATAATGGATTATATTAGTAAGTATGGAACTAAAAATCCTAGAGAAGCTTTTGCAGAAGCATATAGTGATGAAAAGGACTCTGAATTCCATAGAAGATTTACCTATAATTTGAATGCAAAATTAAAGGAGTTATTCAACCATGATAGCAACACCTAAAGAACTTGAAGATATGCTTATATATACGGATTATGCATCATTACCAATCTTGAAAAGCGGTGCTACTGATAAACAAAAAATAGTTTATGCCAATTATATTGTTGAGCGTTTAAACGAAGGAAAAGCAGATACACCATTTTTTAATAATAAGTGATAGCTTTAAATTTTGACCTGAGTAAGTCGTAAAACTGCTCTTTTTGTATGCCCTTATGAGAGGCGAACTCGTAGAAAACGTGTGAAAGGATAGAACAATGAAAAGAAAACAATTGGAAGAGCTTGGATTACAAGAAGAGCAGATTAAAAAGATTATGGATTTAAACGGCGCTGATATTGAGAAAGCTAAGGGTGAATCGTCTGACCTGCAGGCAGAAAATGAAGCTCTTAAGTCTCAAATGAGCGAACGTGACAAAGATTTAAAGAAGTTACGCAGCCAAGTTAAAGATAACGAGGATTTAACGGCACAATTTAACGATTTGAAAAAGAAATATGATAAGGATACGGCTGACCTTACTCAAAAACTTGCTACTAATCGTTTAAATAGCGCAATCGACCAATCATTAAGCAAAGCTAATGCTCGTAACAACAAGGCGATTAAAGGCCTTTTGAACATGGACGAAATTAAGCTTGATGATGATGGTAACTTAACTGGATTAGACGAACAAATTAAATCTTTGCAAAAGTCTGATGGTTATTTATTTGATGAAGGTAGCAAACAAGATTACCAGCCAAATAATGGGAAACCTGCTGATGTTGATCAAGTTCAAGCAATGGTTGATATATTTAAAGGAGACGTAAAGAATGGCAATTAATTATGCAGAAAAATACCAAGAAGCAGTTATTGACGGCTTCTACCCAAACGCTTTATATTCAAGTGCTTTATGGCAATCACCATCTAACAATACAATTAACTTTTTAGATGCAAAACATATCAAAGTTCCACGTTTATCAATTTTATCTGGAAGACAAAACCGTGATAGACGTACTATTACACAACCAGCAGCAAACTATTCATTAGATTACGATGTTTACGAATTGACTAATGAACGTTACTGGAGTACTTTGGTTGATCCATCAGATATTGACGAAAGTAATCAATTATTATCAATCGCTAATATTACTAGACAATACAACTTAGATAGTAAGATGCCTGAAAAAGACAGAGAGATGTTTTCTAAGTTATTCAGTCAACGTCAAGCTGCAAATACTTCTGAAGGATTGGACCAAAATGCCGGTATCCATTCTGAAAGTTTGGACGCAACAAACGTCTTAAAAGCTTACGATCAAATGATGCGTAACTTTGACCGTGCAAGAATTCCAGTTCAAGGACGTATTCTATATGTTGATACTGGTACGTATTACATGCTTAAAGAAGCAGAAGCAGTTAATAGAACAATTATCGTAGGCGATCCACAAAACATTAATCGTTCTGTGCGTTCACTTGATGAAGTCACTCTTGTTGCTGTCCCAGAAGATTTATTCCAAACTAAATTTGACTTTACCAATGGTTCTAAAACTGTTACTGATGCTAAACAAATTAAGATGATGCTTATTTACAACGGTGTCCAAATTTCACCTGAAAAGTATGACTTTGTTGGGTTGGATGCACCGGCAGCCGCAAACTCTGGTAACTGGTTATACTACGAACAAAGTTACGATGATGTTCTTTTACTTAAGCCAAAATTCAGAGGTGTTGAGTTCTTTATCGCAGAAAAAGACGCAGACGGTAGTGCTAATCCATCTGAACGTACTAAAACAGTAGAAGCAGATGCTAAACCAAACGCAAATAATACTGTGGAAGAGATTAAGGCTTACTTAGACAAAAAGAGCATTGATTACACTGGTAAGACAAAGAAAGAAGACCTATTAGCTTTAGTAAAGTAGGTGGTTAGATGAATAGATATCCACGCTTTGATGAGATTAAAAAGAATTTAGTAGATTTTTTGCCAAATACTGATAATATGCCAAATTACGATAGCGTATTGGAATTTACTTTAGACAAGGTTATTTCAGACATTTCTATTTACACCAATATTCCAATTTTAGAGCTACCAGAGGAACTTGAACCGACTATGTTAGGACTAGCAGTACAAACTATTGACACTCATCAATGGCTCGTACCAAAAGACAAGCAAGTAGGGAATGTTCAATCCTTATCAGAGGGCGATACGTCTGTTTCTTTTAGGTCTCCAAGTGATATTTATTCAGCATTACAAGCTACTAATACGATTACGGATAACTATGTATTGTTACTCAATAATTTTAGAAGGTTGCCAGCAGAATGAATTACTTTAATGGTTTAAAAAATGCACTTCCTAGGCTCTGGAATGACCGAGTTAGGATAGTTGGTACTCAACCAGTAAAAAAGGGTTATATCACCAATAATGAAGATGTAACTATTGTGGAAGATGAGCCAGCTAAGGTTATCTTAAAGGGACAATCTCCAAGTGAACAATCATTCTTTGGTACTGATGAATACGATGCGAAATTAATTATCCGAAATGGCATAAAAATCCCTGCTGGGGCTGATATTTATGTAACTGATGTAAATGGTCAAAAGACTAAATATAAGCGTGCTAGTAAAGGATATAGTGGCTATTTTAGCCACCAAGAAGTAGCTATGGTTAGGAGTGAAAAAGCATGAGTTTAGGTCATGTTGATGACGCTCAATTTCAGCAATTTGCAAGCCGTGTTAGACAAAAGATTGATAGTGGCTATGTAAAACAAGAGCTTGGCAAGAGTTCCAAGCGCATTGGTACACAATCACTAAGAATCCTTAAAGCCAACACTCCTGTAAAAGAAGGTAATCTGCGGAGATCTTGGACTGCCGAAGGTCCTAGTTATAGTGGTGGGGGCTGGACAATTAAACTAATCAACAATGCTGAATATGCGTCTTGGGTAGAGTCTGGGCACAGACAACAACCGGGTAGATATGTTCCAGTACTAAAAAAATGTTTGGTTAGAGATTGGGTGCCAGGACAGTTTTACATGAAGAAATCTATACCACAAATCCAAAGACAGATGCCACAGTTAGTGACAGAAGGATTATGGGCATTAAAGGACTTGTTCGAATGAATTTAATTGATCTAATTGCAAAGAGAGTATCGGAGATTTTTCCTGATACTACAATTTACTCGGAAAGGCAAAAAAGCGGATTTGAAGTGCCGTCATTCTACATCAGTAAGATAATGACGATCACTAAAAGCCGCTTTTTTGATATTCAAGATAGAACTGTATCTTACTCACTGACCTATTTTGCTAATCCAGACAAACCTAATGCTGATATGGACGAAGTAGAGCAAAAACTACTGAATAATTTCACTAGATTAGAAGATTATGCAACCGTTAGAAACCGAGAAACAACGATTAACCAAGACGATGAAACCCTAGTAATGAGTTTTGATCTCTTGCTTAATATGTACAAGGTTGAAAACGGTGGAAAGCTAGAAAGGATTGAATATAGTGGCGGAATCCAAGAAGACGGAAGTCGGAAAAATTAAAACAACCGTCAAGGTTGAAGATCCAAAATTTACTAAAAAAGCACTAATTTCAAGTAATAAGTTCACTCCTATTGAGAGGGATGTATTGAAACTAGTGCTAGATGATGACAAAGAATATACAATTGCTGAAGTTCAAAAGGCAGTTGAAAATTTTAAGGAGGGATATTAATGGCAGGTGGAACTTGGAAAGCACAAGACAAGCGTAGACCAGGTGCTTATATTAATGTGGTTGGTAATGGTCAAAGAGAAAAGACCTCATCTCTAGGTAGAGTGCTTTTAGTACGTGATAAAGGCTTAGGCTGGGGCAAAACTGGTGTTATTGAAGTAGACGCTAATGCTGATTTTACTAAAAAAATCGGTACTACTTTAGACGATCCAGCATTGACAGCACTTAAAGAAACTCTAAAAGGAGCATCTAAAGTGCTAGTTCTCAATCCTAATAAGGGAACGGCAGCAACTTTAACTAAAGAAGGTTTACCGTGGACTTTTACAGCCAACTATCCTGGCGAAAAAGGTAATCAAATTACTGTTAGTGTTGAAGTTAGCCCAACAGATACAAATACTGCTACTGTTTCGACTATCTTTGGCACTAAGTTAGTTGATGAACAAGTTGTTAAGTTTGATGAATTAGACAAGTTTACTGGCAATGACTACATTACTGCCAAAAAAGTGGAAGATAGCGGTTCAAAGCCTGCAGCATTTACTAATGTTTCTGGTGCTTTAAGTGGTGGAGTAACCAACGCACCTGATAACACCGAAACACTATTAAACGAGGCTTTGGAAAATGAAGAATACGCTGTTGTTACCACTGCTGGATTTGAACCATCTAGCACCATGAATAAATTGGTTGCCGAGGCAGTTAAACGACTTCGTGAAAGCGAAGGTCGAAAAGTTAGAGCGGTAATTCCTACTGATGAAAGCACCGTCTATAACTACGAGGGTATTTCCACTGTTGTAAATGGCTATACTTTGGGCGATGGAACTAATGTTGACGTTAAAGATGCTACAGGGTTCTTTGCTGGTATTTCAGCATCAGCAGATGCAGCAACTTCTTTAACTTATTTCGATGTTGAAGACGCTATTTCTGCATATCCTAAACTTGATAATGAAAAGACAATCAAAGCACTCGATGCCGGTCAAATTGTGTTTACTACCAGACCAGGACAAAGAGTAGTTATCGAGCAGGATATCAACTCACTACACAAATTCACTGCTGAAAAGCCAATGGCTTTCTCCAAAAATCGTGTGATGCGAACACTTGATGAAATCGCTACTGATACCGAAAACACTTTTGAAAGAGTATATTTAGGCAAAGTTGGCAACAATGCGAATGGTCGAGACTTATTTAAGGCTGACAGAATTGCTTACTTAACCAGCCTACAAAAAAGAAATATTATCCAAGCTTTCGATAATACCGATATCACTGTAGAACCAGGAAACGACGTTGATGCCATTGTTGTTAACTTGGCAGTTACTCCAGTTGACGCAATGGAAAAACTTTACATGACAATGGTAGTTAGATAGGAGGAAAATAGATGGCTGCAATTGATGACTTTTTAAATGGTCGAGATACAATCTCAACAAAAGACGCTACATTGTCAATCAAAATTGATGGCAACATTATTAAAATGATTGAGTGTAATAAATTTACAGCTAAGCTCGAAAAGAATAAGGAAGATGTTCAAACTTTAGGTTCTCACTGGAAGAGAAAGAAAACAACTTCTGTCGAGGGAACAGGAACTTTGGGCGGTTACTTAATTAACTCCAACTGGATTAAGTACGGCATTCCTTATACCCAAGATGGCGGAGATTTATATTTTGATGCGACCTTAACCATTCACGACCCAACTTCAAAAGCTGGTAAGCAAGTAATCCAACTAACTGATGTTAACTTGGACGATATTCCTATTGCTGACTTTGAGGCCGATGACGGTGTAATGGAATGGGAAAGTGACTTCACTTTTGAAGGCCTCAACTTAGTACAAGCATTTAACGGAATTAATTAAAGGAGTTATTTAAATGGCTGAAAGTGTTGAAGATTTCTTATTTGAAAATGTTGGTAGTCCAATCGAAGAAAAGGAAGTCAAGTTAGAAAGATTTAAGTCTCCATTTAAAATTAAATCTTTAACTGCTGATGAAGTATCCGCACTTCGAAAGCAAGCAACTAAGCGAGTACTTAACCGAAAAACACATAAGTATGAACAGGATACTGACGAAAATCAGTTCCAAGACTTAGTTGTAGCAGCGGCTGTAGTTTCTCCTAATTTAAATAATGAAAAACTACAAACTTCATGGGGCTGTATTGCTAAGCCAGAAGAAGTATTGAAGAAAATGCTTAAAGTAGGCGAATATACTGAGCTTTCGCAGGCAATTATGGATTTATCGGGTCTTAACGATGATGACAGTTCAGAAGATTTGGTTGAAGAAGCAAAAAACTAATTAACGAGTCTGTTGGCGACTTTAACATTTATCACTATGTCCTTAATGAATATCATTGGACGCCTAAACAGTGGGCAGAAATGTCAAGACGTGAACAGGCTTTAGTCGTGGCTTCAATTGAAGTACGGCAAAAATACGAAAAAGAAGAAGAGCGTAAAGCTAAGAGAAAAGCTAGGTCTAAGCATATTTAGGCTTAGCTTTTTCTTTGTATCAAAAATAGAGAGGAGGTAGTAAATGAGTACGATTAGTACCACTGTGAAAATTAATGATGCTTTCAGTAACCCATTAGACAGATTATCTAGTGGCTTACAAAAAGCTCAAAGTGGTATGAGTAGGCTAAAACAAGCGATTTCTGGTGGATCTAGTGGCGGTGGCGGCATGTTCAAGTCCATGGTTGGCGGTACTGTTGTTGGTGGTGCAATTAACAAGGGTATGGAGCTTGCTGGTACTGGTATTAGGTCAATGTATGGTGAACTTGATGAAGCAAGTAAAGCTTGGCAAACATTTGAAGGAAACATGCACCAGTTAGGAAAAAGTCCTGCTGAAATTGCTACTGCTAAGAAGTCAATGCAACAATTTGCCCAACAGACAATCTATGGTGCGTCAGATATGGCAAGTACTTACTCACAATTAGCTGCTGTAGGTACTAAAAATGTAGATCAATTAGTTAGAGGTTTTGGTGGTTTAGCTGCAGCTTCTTCTAATCCTCAACAGGCTATGAAGACTCTGTCTGAACAGGCTACACAGATGGCTGCTAAACCTATGGTACAATGGCAAGACTTCAAATTAATGCTAGAACAAACTCCTGCAGGTATTTCTGCCGTTGCAAAGACAATGGGTGTAAGTACTCAACAGCTAATTAAAAATGTTCAAGACGGAAAGGTTAAGACCGAGGACTTCTTGAACGCAATTGCTAAAACAGGAACGAATGCCAACTTTACTAAAATGGCTACTCAATTCAAAACGGTTGGGCAAGCTATTGATGGTTTAAAAGAAACAATGGCGAACAAATTGCAAGGTGCATTCGATCGGGTAGGTAAAGTTGGCATTAAATTTGTTTCTGATCTAACAGATCAACTTTCAAAGGTTAATTTTGACGGATTTGTTGATGGATTGTTTAAAGCTTTCGAAAGTTTAAAGCCTGTTTTTGATAATCTAAAAAAAGGGTTTGAAGATTTTAAAAAAGGTTTCTCTGATTCTGGTGCTTTAAACTCACTAAAAGATACCTTTGAAAGCATTACAAAAGCTGTTGGTAAATTAGTAGGAACTATGAGTAAGTCTAAAGGTGGCGATAGCCTATTTAAACAGTTAGGCAAACTATCTGGTGGCGCATTAGGCGGTGCTGCAAAAGCTATTTCTGGATTTGCTGACGCATTAGGAAAATTAGACCCAGGCACAATTCAAATGTTAGCCCAAGCATTCATTATCTTAAAAGGTGGATTGAGAGGACTAGTCTTTGAGGCTGTTGTCTGGGGGTTAAAAGAACTTAACAAACTTGATCCGGGAACAATTAAAGAAATTGCAAAATCCATAACAGCTTTAGCAGTGGCATTCACAATGTTAAAAGCTATGGCGAAAATTGGTGGCTATATGAAAGAAGTTTCTAAATTCTTTAAAGGCTTTAAGAGTGCTAAGAAGATCAAAGCTCCTGAAATTGAGACACCAAAAATGACTAAGCCAGGCAAGATCCTAAGTAATGCTGGAGCATATATGAAACTGGGCGCAGCTTTTGCCTTAGTTGGTGCTGGTGCTTTAGCTCTCGGTGTAGGATTTAAAATGTTAGCTGATGCAGCTACTGAAATTTCTAGTGCTGGAGGAGGTACTATAGCAACTTTCTTTGGCATGATTGCTGCTATTGCTGGTTTAGTAATATTAGTAAGGTTCTTAGGACCTTCTTTGATTAGTGGAGCAGTTGGCTTTGCTATTTTTGCGGCTGCCTTGCTCTTAATAGGAGTTGCTGTTTTGGTTGCTAGCGCAGGAATTGCCCTACTTGCTACTCAACTACCTACCATTTCTGAATATGGGACTAATGCGGCTGTTGGCTTGCTTGCCTTAGCTGGTGCAATTGCTGTCTTTGGTTTAGCTGCGATTATTGGGGCTGTTGGAGTACTTCTTTTAGGGGTTGCTCTAGTAGTTCTAGCAGTTGGTTTAGTTGCAGCAGGAGTTGGCGCTTTAATTTTTGCAGTTGGGTTAGCTCTAATTGGAATTACTGCTCTAATTGCTGCTGTCGGTGTGTTACTTTTAGGAGTAGCAATCGCTCTAGTTGCTGTAATGGTAATTATTGCAGCAGTTGGAATGCTCTTATTAGGTGTGGTGCTTGTCTTAGTTGCAGCACTAGGCATTGTTGCAGCGATTGGTTTACTTTTAATGAGCGTTGCTTTAATGCTAATTATGGTTAGCGCAATGATTGCCGCAATTGGTTTAATTCTGCTATCGGTAGCACTAATTTTAATCGCTCCAATGGCTTTGATTGCAGCTGTAGGTTTACTTCTTTTAGGCGTTGCCTTGGTTCTCGTCATGGCTATGGGACTAATTGCAGCGGTTGGAATTTTATTTCTCGGAGTTGGACTAGTATTAGTTGCTGCAATGGCAATGGTGGCTGCTGTTGGACTGTTGATGATGTCTGTAGCTTTAATGATGATTATGGTCACAGCTATGGTGTCAGCAGTCGGTCTGATGTTGTTAGCGGTAGCCTTAATGTTGGTTGGACCAATGGCGATGATTGCTGCAATTGGTTTAATGCTCTTGGCTGCTGCTGCAATTATGCTTGGCGCTGGTTTAATGGTGGTTGCTGCTGCTGCAATGGCGGTAGCTGCTGCCCTAGTTGCAGTTGGTGCGTCTGTCATGGTTATGGCATCGTTATTTGTTGCTGCTGGATCAATGATGGTTTCAGCAATTACCAGCGCAATGAGCGGTGTAGTAAGTGCAGTTAGAAGTGGAATTTCTAGCGCTGTTAGTGCTGCAAGAAGTTTTGGTAGTGCCTTAGTATCCGTTGGTCGAGATTTAATTCAAGGTTTAGTTAACGGTATTACTTCAATGGTCGGTGCTGCGGTAAGTGCGGTTAGAGGCGTTGCAAGTAAAGTTGTAAGTGCTGCTAAAAGCATACTCCACATTGGTTCTCCATCTCGTTTATTCAGACAATATGGTCGCTGGGTCGATCAAGGTTTAATTATTGGTCTTAATCGAGACGCAGGGGCTGCGGCTGATGCATCGGCAAGTATGGCGCAAGGTGTTGTTGACGCTGCTAGTGGCATGACACCAACCTTAGACCCAATTGGACTAAGTGGAACTAATCCTGGCGATTTACTTGCTGACGGATTTAATAGAGCTTTAGGCGCAATCAGTGATGTAGCTGGCGCAATTACTGGGCTTGATGGATCAAGAGCTAATATTGGTATTTTCGGTCAAGGAGCAGTTTCTTCTGATGCAGTCAATGGTGCTGTAACATCAGGTACAATCACGCCTAGTTCAGTATTAACAAGCAACAATACCAACACTCAAACAGATAACAGTACCCAAGTTCAAATTGATAAAGGTGCTATTGTAATCAATTCAACAGGTGATCCTGCTGATGATGTAGATAAACTCTTAGAAGAGTTGGATAAAAGAATTATTGAAAATCGTAATAAAGCCTTAGGAGGTGGTTAATATGCCGGTCAACGGCTTTGGTGTTTATATCACCGATTACTCAACTAATAGGACGGTTGAGTTACCAGTCAACCCGTCAGAATTAACTTTGAAATATGAAACTGATGATAAATCAGAAACTATCGTCAATCTTGGAGAAATTAACCGAGTAGGTAACATGAAGCTGGTCTCGGTTTCCATAGATAGCATTTTTCCCAAAAAACGAAGTTCTTGGGTTAGTTCAGATAAATTGCTAAAACCTGACGAATACATTAATTGGTTAAAAAATATTCAAAGTAACAAGCACCATGTTCAATTAGTTGTTAGTTCCACTCAAATCAGTGTAACTATGACCATTTCAAGCTTTGAGTATGGTTTTAAATCAGGCTATGCAGATGAATATGCCTATACTTTGGGCTTAAAGCAATATAGAGAAGTTAAGTACCATAAAGTTAATGTTCCAGCTCCTCCGAAGCCTAAACCAAGACCAGCTCCTCCAAAAAAGTTGGGTATTGGTTCAATTGTAATTGTGAATGGTCGCTTACGATTAGACAGTTATGGGAGTGCCCCAGGTGTATATGAGAATAACGTAAGAAGACGAATTACTTATTTAGCACCTGGTCACCCTTTCCCAATTCATGTTGCCTTGGTTAATGGAGGTCCAAGAGGTTGGGTCAGACAAAGTGAAGTGAGACTAGCATGATAACTAAGTTGCAGATCTTAAAGCACGATAACGGTGGTGCAAGAATTGGTGTCGAAATCAAGGACATGGTTAAAAATCTTAAGTGGGTAACTGACTTAAATTATTCTGCTGGAGAATTAACTTTTGATATCGTTACTGATAAAGACCCAATCATGCCTGCTATGGGTGCAATTGTAGACTTTGCGTGGGATAACAAAGATATCTTTTGGGGATTTGTTTTCAGTGCAGAATATACTTCTGATACGACTGTAAGTGTTAAAGCGTATGACTTTGAAAGATATTTGAAGAGTGAAGGATCTGTAGTATTCCAAGCTGGTACATTGGGCGATAGATATAGTAATGTTTGCCGTCGTTTTGGTGTGCCTTTTAACATCAGAGAGCAACCAACTTACAGAGTACCTGCGGAAGTTTGCGATGGTAAGACTGGCTTTGACATGATTAAGAGTGCAATTGATAAGACGTATGCTGCTACTGGTCAAATGTACTGCATAGTTGCTAATCATATGATTATTGAGCTTAGGAGAGCGCCTATCCCAACAAGAACACTCTTAGTTATTGATACACAAAACACTATGACGGATTATACATACTCAGAAAGTATTGATAATGCTGCTAACGTGGTTCAAGTGGTTCAAAAGAACACGGATAATTCACAAACTAAAACTGCAACTGCTACTTCTAATACTGGAGATGATCCAGCAACGACAAGTTTTACAATTGCTTCGGCAAGGGGTAACACTATTAAGACTTGGGGACAAATCGTCAAAGTAGTGAATGCCAAAAATAAAGCTAACTGGGCACAAATGGTTCAACAAGCTAACGATGAGTTGAAGAAACGCAATGTTTCAGAGCGTAAGTTAACTTTAGATTGTATTGGGGATACATCTTTAATTGCTGGCGCTGGGGCTAACGTGAAGATTAAAGACTTTGGCAAAACTTGGACGAATTGCCCAATTCTTAAAGCAACTCATAACTTTGGTACTGACTATACTTGTAGTTTAGAAATGAAGGTAGGTGCAAAATGGCAGGAGAACAGCTTATAAAAATGTTGACCGAACGGGGTGGTAGTGACTCCGAGTATTCCGATGTAGTCTATGGTCGTGTCATCAGTACAGCTCCATTGAAAGTGCAGATTTATAACTCAATGATTATTGATGATAATTTTATTGTTTTAGGTAAACACATTGGTAGTTTTTCTATGAGCGGTAGCTTAACAACTACCGAAGAAAAGAAGGGCAAAGATGGAGAAAAGCCTAAGAGTGAAAAAACAACTAAGCCTGCTACTTTTACTTTCGATAATTCTTTAAAAGTGGGCGATAAAGTAACTATGATTCGTGCTGACGGTGGTCAACAATTTTACCTATTTGAGAGAGAAGGTGGTTAGCATTGGATAATGAAGAAAATCCAACACTAACCTTTCAAATCGCTAACGGGAGAATAAGAAATAAGTTTGATGGCCTAGGTGCTATGGTTCAAGCAGTAGACAAGATCTTGAAAACAGAACGTTTCGTCTTTCCAATTTACACCGATCAATATGGCAATGACCTAAACGATTTACTTGGTAAAGATATGGGCTATGCCAGAGTTGAAGCAGAGAGAATGGTTAAAGAAGCATTACTAGCTGATGAACGAGTTATCAAGGTTGAAATAACCAGCATTGATGAAACTAGTCCTAACACCTTAACTCTTACTGGAGAATGTGAGACAAGTTATGGAAATATACCAATAGAAAGTGAGGTAAGCATTAAGTGAGCCCAAATGAATTAATTGCTGAATTTCAGAATAAAGACTATGACTATTTTTTAAGGAAAATGCTTGATGCTGTACCTGATAACATTGATAAGCGTGAGGGTTCAATCATCTATGACGCTTTAGCTCCTGCTGCGTTAGTTATGGGTCAGCAATCTTTAGATATGGCTAATGTAATCAAAGAAACTTACATCAAAACAGCTTCTGGAGAGTTCCTAGACTATCGAGCAATTGAACATGGTACAAGTCGATATCCTGCTACTCAAACAGAAGCTAAAGCAAAAGTTTTAAATGATAAGAAAGAACCATTAGATAATGTTCAAATAGGCGATAAGTTTGCCAGCATTGGCGACTCGCCTATTTTTTATGTCGTGACAAAAATCAATTCTGATCTAACAATTGAATTGACAGCAGAGACAGCAGGATCTAGTGCTAATAGCTATATCGGACAAGTTCTGCCAGTAACTCCAAACGATTTACTTTCATGGGCTGAAATTACAGAAATTACTGCCCCTGCAAGGGATGTAGAAAGTGACGACCACCTAAGAGCAAGATTGCTAAGCTCTCAAAGCTGGATTGCTTACGGTGGTAATGTTGCTGATTATCTGGATATGACAAGTAAGATTGATGAAGTAGGAGCAGCACAGATTTATCCAACTTGGAATGGCGGCGGTACTGTTAAAGTGGTTATCCTCAATAATGATTTGATGCCTGCTAGTGCTAGTTTAGTGCAGAAGGTTAAAAATACACTTGATCCAGAAGACAAACAAGCAGAGGGCTATGGATTAGCTCCAATTGACCATTCTGTGACTGTAACTGCTCCTGAAAAATTAATTGTAAATGTTGATATTTCAGTAAAGCTTGATGATACAAAAGTAACACGGTATGTGAAAGATAGCATTACCAAGGCGGTTGAGGGATACTTCCAATCTTTGAGAGAGAATTGGGCAGATATCAATCAAAAACTTGGTAGGGGCTATCAAGAAACTATTTATCGTTCTAAAATTTTGTCACAAGTCATGTTAACTGAGGGAGTTGTCAATGCTAAGCTTCCTTCACTTAACGGCAAAGATGCGGATATTGATCTTATTTTCAACAATGAAAAGTCACAATTGCCAGTAGTTGGGACGGTGACCATCAATGAACAATAGCAATGAACTCCTTAATTACATGCCAGATTATTATCAAGGCGTGTACGAAATGGAGGAACTTCTTAAATCTGAAAGCTTAACGTTAAAAGATTTAGAAGATAGTCATTTGCGTACTCTGCTTAATGAATTTGTTTCAACTGCTGATGCTAAGGGTATATCTCTATTTGAGAGCCAGCTTGGCATAGTACCTGATGAAAACGATACTTTGGAAATGCGCAGAAATAAGGTCTTGATGTATGTATTACCACCAAGACCGATAACAATACGATTTTTTAGAGATATGCTAAACAACATCAATCTTCCAGTGAAAATTGATGTTAATTACGGCGCAAGGGCTGTTGTAGCAACTGCTAAATCAGCCGAAATGACAAGCAACCAAATAAATTACTTGAAGTATCTATTGAATGTTTACTTGCCAGCTAATCTCTTGTATCAAGTGAAGATTCTGCTAAACACCGCAAAGGTTTCTGATAATTTGAACTTGGGCATTGGTAACGTGGTAAAAGCAGCTAGTATAGCAAAAGCAAGTCCCAGCCAAGTATTTAATTAGTGAGGTGATGAGATGTCAGAATATAATAAGACAATTTTAACCAATGAAGGTATCGACTTAGCCCGTAGAGCTAACAAAGGTACAGCCACTTTTTCTTTGACGAGAGGTGTTTCATCAACTGATAACTTATCAGGAAAGACTGTTGAAGAGCTTCAAAACTTAACTACGTTGCCAAGTATTCAGCAATCAGTAATTTTGAGCGATGTAGTTAACACTAGTGATAATCCAGATACGGTTCTCGGTATCAGAATGACTTTTGATAATCAGAACTTAAAGACTGGATATAATGTTCACACTGTTGGTATTTATGCAAAAGAACCTGGCAAAAATGAAATTTTGTATGGGGTAGCAACTGCAAAAACTCCAGAATATATTCCAGATTTTGGGGAAGAAACGCTGTTCAAGTTTGATTTCTTAATGTATCTAGTAATTGGTAGAACAGATAAGGTAACTGTAGAAGTTAGTCCTGATGATGTTTATCGTAAGAGAGATACATATAATAAGACTGAAATTGATGCTAAAGTTTCAGATGCCGTATCTAAGCTAAATAACAAAGATGCTGAAATCCTTAAAAGCTTGAATGATTATAAGCAAGAAGATAAGACTTATCATCAAAATCTTGAACAACAAATCAATCGAAATCTCGACACAAAAGCTGATAAAAGTACAGTAAATCAGCAACTAGGGACGAAGGCAGATAAATCAACTACCTACACTAAGGACGAAGTTGATAATAGAATTTCGCCTAAAGCTGACAAGAGCTATGTCGATGGCGAGCTAAGTACTAAAGCAGATAAAGCTACCACTTACACCAAAGACGAAGTAAATAGCAAAATTGCTGGTCAAGTTAAGTCAGTAAATGGTCATAGAGCAGATAGTAATGGCGAAGTAACGTTGCCTAAACTTAAGGCAAAGACGCTTGTTGCCTATGATGTATCAAATAAGAAACCAACTTATGATGAAACTGCTGGCTTTGATGGCAATGGTAACTTTTCTCGTTGGCCAGTAGATCAATTGGTAGTTAGTCAACTCGCTGACGCAATTAATGCAAAACTACCTATCGAGGCTGGTGCAGCGGACGATGATTTATGCCATTTAACAAGCAGCAAAATTAGTTTTTGGAATGGTAATGGCGAAAACGTTAAGAATTTACCGCCAATGAGCAACAAACAGTGGTTCTTTGCCATAAGACTGGTCGGTCCTGGCGGCTTTGGTTCAACAACCGTCGTAGACCAGGACGGAACATACTGGTTAAACACTAGAAATGATGTTTGGACAGGCTGGCGTTCAGTAACTACCAACGAAACACTAAAAAAGCTCAAATTTGTTAAGCAATCCCTGAACCAAAATGGCGATACTTTCCAAGATACTAAGTTTGTTACTCAAGAGTCCGATGGCACTTTTAAAATTAACATTTATGACAGCGACTGGACTGCCCAAAAAGTTTCATGGCTTTTAAAAAATACTAAATCTTATAATATTTCAGTTAATACCGATCTAAATGATATTAAAGCTCCCGGTCTTTATCATTGTTCTGGCAAATCTAATATAGTGAATGCTCCTAGCGAGGATAACTGGTTTAATATGATCGTCAATAGTGGTAGTTGGAATGGATCACAAACCTTATACGCAACTAATAGCAATCAATTTTATGTCAGAACTTGGAATGCTACAACCTTTACAGCATGGAGAAGAGTTATTAACGATGATGACTATAATAACTTATCTACTTCAAAAGCTGATAAGGCTAACACCTTTACCAAAGACGAAATTGAAAGTAAATTATCGGGAAAAGCCAATGCAAGTGATTTAGCTAACAGAAGTATTACTTCAATTACTGATTATGATGTTGGTGCTGAAAGGTGGAATAATATTCAAACTAGTAAATTTAATTCATCAGGTAATTTTGCTAATTTTCTTGTTGATGCCGGCGCATTAAAGCCAATTGCGCATTCAATTAATGTTTTAAATTCTAACGCATTAATGAAATCTGGCGGTACTATGAACAAGTATTGTTGGATCACTTGGAACGGCAATAGTGCAAATGACAGTAGAGATGGACGTATTGGCGGTTTACAGTGGACGGGTGCTACAGATAGCATTCAAATTTATGGTGATAATAATGCTGCTGATAATTTGGATTTAGCTATTAAACTTGGCGATGATAATTCTAACCATATTTCAATCAGGGATAAGGACGGAACAGAAAGAGCTGCTATTACGGCTGACGGGCAATTCACAGGACAAACTCTCTGGGATAATGTACTGAATACTGGCATTAATAATCCAACGCTAGGACGTTTTCTACACGCAGACAATACCTGGAATGATATTATTGGGCAGAATAATGGTTTAAATGCGTTAGCGGTTTTTAAGGATGAAACTATTCCCGATCACAATACAATCGGTAATCATTCGGCTGGTATTGTTTTTGGTGGTGGCGATACCAAAGGAGTATTAAATGTTGCCTATGATAAACCGCAGGCAAGAATTATTGGTGGTAATGGAGATTCGCCAACCTGGAAAAAAGATATTGCTTGGAAAGATGATTTAAAAGTAACTGTAGTAAGGGATTACGATGTTGCTAATAATCATGAAACTCAACATGGTGTCGAAAATTTGAATTCTCAATGGTTGGTAGATCAATCAGCATTAAGTCCATTTGCAGAGGCAATTAATGCGTTGAATACTAATTTAAGCACTTTAAGAACAGAATTAATGAATTTGAAACGACGTGTTGACTATAACTCTCCGCAAGGTTCATTTAACAACACAACCGTCAATATTAATGACTTGAGGAGTACTGGTATTTATCGTTTTGCAAATTGTTATATTCAAAATGGACCATATCCAACTAATAATACTCACTGGATTTATCTACAGGTGACAGTATTTGATGCTAATACGGTTTATCAGACGCTCTATGAAGGAGATAACATGTATGGTAGAAAGTCATCTAGTCCTACTAATTGGGGTAAATGGCGTAAATATCTTAACCAAGAAGTTTAATTAGTTTAGACCTTAGTTTATCTAAGGCTTTTTTATTGGAGAAAAAAATATGGAAGCAGAAAATTTTTCAAAATTATTGAATGAAGTTGTAAGTAACGGAAAAATTAATTTTTATTATTATTCAGATCCCACTAGCCCAAACATTGAATTGCATCACTTAGCAATTCCTTTCCCAGGCGAATTAAGTCCAGTGGATTTACCATTTCGTTGGCATGCAGAGAAACCTAGTGAAGAGTTAGTAGATGCTATTTGGGACGATGAGTCTCATAGTTGGATTGAGAACAGTGATAAGTCACAGCCAGCATTAATTGCCAAACTACAAGCAAATAATGAAGCAATTCAAAAGAAGATGGAGAGCTATGAAGAAGATAAGGCAAAAGATGCTGAAAAGAACGACAAGATTGTTCAAGCGCTAACGGGTGTACAAAAGGGACAAGCACAGACCACAGCAGTTCTTGCTCAACTTGTGCCAATGGTTCAACAACTTTCCAAGTCAGTAAACACACCAGACAAGCCAAATGAAGCTGATGAAACTAAAAAAGAAGAAGGTGCTGAATAATGTTTGATTTTGATTTCAGTTCTATCTATTCAAATCTTGAAAGTTTATGTAAATCTTCATTAGATAATGGATACTTTACAGACAACACTATTGCAGGATTTGTTCAGCAAGGGACATTTGATGCAGATGGCTATAAGAGAATTACGGGTGATGAGTATGTTGCAGGAAATCAAACAACTGTGGCAAACAGCCAAGCTTAATTTGCTGCATTTAATTCTTGGATTGCTGCTAGCATCTATGGGGATCGTTCTTTTAGTTAACGATTCCTTTTTTTATTGGCCGCCCGAATGGCAATGGTTCTTTAATAACGACTTAGTTGATGCTTTTGCAATCATAGTAGGAATTGGCTTGATTGCGTTTGTTTTTGCAGGAGGAAAGAGTCAGCTTGCTAATGCTGTTTTACTTGCCTGTGCTGCATTCTTCTTGATGATGTTAGTAGTTTTACAGCTAGGACATGTTTTGGTTGTTCACGACTATAGCAGGCTATTATCAATTGTGGCGATTGTGGCTTGGTTGTTAGTCATTCAATATTTAGCAGTATTTTCTAAGACAGTAAAACGACGAAAGTAGGTGGTAAGAAGTGCAAGACTGGGCTAACTTAATCCGTGAAATAGCACTTCTCATCTCTGGTGTTGTGGCAGGAATAACTGCTTGGAATGCTTTACGCAAATTAAGTCATGATGTGTCAAAAGATGATAAAGAAGAGTTAAGAGCTGATCGTGACCTATATAGAAACCGTTGGCTCGAAAGTGAAAAAGCTTTTGACGAAATTGATGATGAAAATGATAAGTTGCGCAAGAAGATTAAACGGTTAGAAAACAAGATAGATAACTTAAA
>OIFK01000193.1_pt1 | contig 39903 bp, 43 predicted proteins | sample 1582071 | NCBI WGS metagenome assembly OIFK01 (sample SAMN07501052, study PRJEB24779) | human gut metagenome | isolation source: stool | host: human infant | place: USA: Pittsburgh, PA | reverse complement strand
GCTATACGGTTGGCACTATCAGCCCCCGTTACGGACTTTCACCGATTAGTGTACGCCCATGCTGGGCGCACTTAAAAGAGAAACTGCAAATAAATGCAATTTCTCTTTTTTAAATATTTATTCTACTGGATATATTTCTTTTATAATTTTATTCTTATTTCTAATTGTAGCTAGAATACCTATAATAGTTATAGGACCAACAGCACTTATAATTAGAAATACTGAGAATAGTGGTGAAAAATACCCTGCGATTATATATACAATAAAGTTTGATAAAAGTAGTATAACAGGTAACATTAAACCTACTCCAAAGAAAAGTATATTTTCTTTATATATAATATTTATAATTTCCTCTTTACTATAACCAAGAATTTTTAATTGTCTATATTCCTTTATCTTTCTTTCCCACTCTACAATGGTTTTATAAAGTAGGGCTAATCCAACTAGCATACTTGTTATAACATAACAATAAAGAGAACTTGATATAGCACCCTCTACTATACTATATCTTACAGTAATCATGCTGTAATAAAGAAGAGATAACACTAAACCTAGTATGAAATATAACGAGCCTCTTAAAGTGCTTATAAAGTTTCCTATATAAATTTTTCTTAACCCTTTATAAGTAAAACTCATTCTGCTAAGCTTTTTCCCTATGCTTGGAACAAAATATTTTATAATTCCATATAATCCAAATAATCCACCGAAGGATAGGACATATACAGCATATTCAGCACCTTGAGTATTTCCCCAAAAAATTGCAAATATAATTGGCATTAAAAATAAAATCACAAAAATTATATTAGGAACTTTAACATGTCTTAAATCTATTTGAGACTTATTATTATTAAGATTTAATAATTCAACAGGCTCTCTTCTATAAACATCACCTAAGTTTAAAAGAGCTAATAATCCAAATTCGAATAAAAATACTAGTAAAGTATACTTAAACATATATAGATTAATAGTCCAAATATCTCCCCAATGGCCTGAAATACTATACATTAAAATGTTACTTAAAGGAACAAATATAAATCCAAGTACTGTTCCTATAGTCCCTCCTATAAGAAAGAATATACTATTTTCAAACATTATATACTTTATTCTGTCTCCAAGAGTTGCGCCATTTAATGTAAAGAAGGCAAACTCTTTACCCTTATTCTTTATAAAATATGAATTACAAAAATAAGTAAATACTAAAACCACTAAAAATAAGATTAAGAAGTTTTGTCCATGAAGCAAGGTAGGTTCCTCTATAAAAAATTGCAACTTAGTATCAAGTTGAACTATTTCATTTTGGCTTTCATTAATAACTACAGTATCTACGCCTTCAAAATAAGTAGCATTTGTAAAACAATTTAATACCATTAACACAGTAATAAATGAAATTACTATAGCAAATACATAAATAGAATTATCTTTTAAATCTTTCTTTATATTTAATAAAGCATATCTTAACATTCCCATTTTTTCTCCCCCTTTAAAGTTTATATATCTGTGTCATAAAAAAAGTTTCTCTTAGATAAATATAAATAAGATAAATACGGAACTGTAACATTTATTATTAAACCTAACACTAATGAAAATATTAAAGGTATAAAAATATTCACAGCACTAATAACAACATTATAGGGAACTAACATAATAATATAACTTCCTATATAGGGTCCAAATATAAGTATTGGTACAGAAGATATAACAAATGTATAGTACCCTTCCATAACAACTAGCTTTTTAACATCTCTCCTGTGCATACCTATTGCCATTAAGGTTTCAAATTCTACTCTTCTTGATATAAGGCTTGTCAAAGTACTATTAGTAATATTTAAAATAGCTATAATTTCTATGATTATGGATATTATTAATCCTATTTTAGCAACGCCATTTTGAAATTTTATAATATCACTTCTAATACTTATACTAGAAAATCCCTCTGCATTTTGATTAAAAAACATACTTAAGCACTTCTCTACATCCAAAGACAAATAGGCATTAATTGCAAATATTATAATTATTGATGCAAAAATAATAGATCCTATAGTTAATATGCTTCTATTTTTATTACTAAGTATATTAGAAATAGCAATATCTTTTAATCTAATTCTTCCATTTGTTAAAGAAATACTCCTACTTTTATCTAAAGTTTGAGAGCTATCACTATAGTCAAATTTTATATTTTCAACTGTATCAGATGGTTTACTACTACTAAAATTAATTATCATAGTAATAACAACTAAAGTTAATGCTATTAAAAAGTAGGGGTACCTCACTTCTCCTATTAATGTATAACCAGTAATATCAACTACATCTTTACATATAAAATTACTTATTAAGTATGCAATTGCTATCCCTAAAGGAATTCCTATAATGCTACACTTCATTCCTTGATAGAATAATAGTTTTCTTACATTCTTGCCTTTCATTCCAACAATTCTTAATAATTTATAAGTACTTCTTTCTGTAATTACATGAATATATAAAATAGTATATATTATGAGATATGATGCAAAGGATATTAAGATTATTAGAAAGGTAATTGCCATAGTACAATTTGTAAGCATTGTCATATTACCAGAATATATACTTAATTTATCATTACTATCTTTAATAATACCTACAACATTAAATGTACTGCTCTGTATAACACTTCCATTTTCGTCAAGCATTACACCCACATTAATCTTACTTCCTACTTTTACCCCCTTTAAGGTGTTATAAGCCTCATAACTTAACAATAGGTCATTTGAGTTTTTGGGAAAGTCTCCTACCAAAAGATTTATTCCTTCCTTTTTAAAAAACTCTGGTGATGAAGTTTTCTTTAGGACTATTCCATCTTTTTCATATATTAAAGTTTGGTTATTTAAACCATTATATATATCTTGGGTAGTAAAGGTTATGTTCTTAACCTTTGAAACTTCATAAGATATATTCCTTCCATTTATGAATTCATTTACATCTCCATCAATATCTCCTTGTATATATTCTTGGCTTTCATAAAACTTAATAGTTTCTTTAGCATTGTAACCGATAATAAAAGTAACCATTATAAGAGAAGTAGAAAACATAATTGCTAAGGTTAAAAATATATTTCTCATCTTACAATTACGAGATATTTCATTACATAACTTAAATAAAATCTTTCTATTCTTGCTATCAATCATATTTTAATCCTCTACTATTTTTCCATCTTCTATTCTTATGGTTCTATGAGCTAACTGAGATATATCTTCATTATGAGTTATCATTACAATAGTTTGATTATATTTCTGAGCTGAATACCTTAATAAACCAACTACTTCTTGGCTCATCTTAGAATCTAAATTACCTGTTGGTTCATCAGCTAAAATTAAAGCTGGTTTTGAAGCTAAAGCCCTTGCTATTGCAACTCTTTGCTGCTGACCTCCTGAAAGCTGTGAAGGTAAAAAGTTGATTCTATTTTCAAGCCCTAGAGTCTTTATAATTTCATTAATATACTCCCTATTTACTTTAAGTCCATCAAGTTCTATTGGCAAAACGATGTTGTCATAGACCTTTAGCACATTAATTAAGCTATAATTTTGAAATATAAACCCTATTTGTCTTCTCCTAAAAACAGTAAGCCTATCCTCATCTAAAGAATAAATATCCTCTCCATCAATTACTACCCTGCCCTCATCTGGCCTAGTTAACCCACCTAAAATATGAAGTAAAGTAGTTTTACCACTGCCTGAAGAACCTATAATTGCTACAAACTCTCCCTTCTTTATTTCTAAACTAATGTTATCTACTGCTTTTACTAATTTTTCTCCACTACCAAAATACTTTTTTAAACCAATTGCCTCTATCATAACTTTTCCCCTCATTTATATTCTATAAAATGAAAATAACATTCTAATCTCAAAATAAAATTAAATATCACACTTTTGTTACTTTTATAAAAAAGGTGTGGCGGATATTTATTTCCCTTGTTCCGTCGCAAGCTCCAAGTCACATGGAAACAAATATTCACCCCACGCGTACTAAAGGTAAGGAAATTATAAAATTACTATCCTTTATTTTATATTTTTTAATATGAAAATGTAATAATACCTTTGATTTATAGCTAATTGAAATTTTATAATTTACTAGACAGTAAAATAAGAGGTGATAAACACCTCTTTAAACTTACTATTTTTTTAACAAAAATACTGAAAAAGTAGATCCTACTCCCTTTTGGGATGATACCTTAATATATCCACCTTCCTTGTATACTATCTCCCTAGCTAAATATAAACCAACACCAAGGCCCTTAACTTCCTTAACATCTTCACTTCTATAAAATCTTTTAAATATGTTGTTTATCTCATTCTTATGTATTCCAATTCCTTCATCAATTATATCAATTCTAACAAACATATCTAAGGGAATTACCTTAACTTTAATATTACTTCCTTTGTTAGAATACTTAATTGCATTTTCAATTAAATTAAGTAAAGCTTCAGATGTCCACTTTAAATCGAATATTCCTTTAATAGTTCTATCACATTCCACCTCTATGGAAATATTCTTCTTATCTCCTTCAGAAAAAACTCCGCTTAAGGCTAATGCTAAAACCTCTTCAATAAAATACTCCCCTTCACTTAATGAAATCAGCTCACTTTCAAGCCTAGATATTTTTATAAGTCCATCAATAAGCCACTTTAACTTATTAATTTGGCCATCCATTAATAATAAAAACTCCCTACTTTGATTTGCGTCTAAGTTCTTTTCTATTAAAGTAGAATTATACATAGAAATATTGGTTAAAGGGGTTTTTACTTGATGTGACAAATCAGTAATAAAGGATTGAATTCTACTCTTTTCTTCCTCATATTTATTCTTTTCAGATTGAAGTATGGATATTAATTCCTTTAGTTTATTGTCTTCCCTTGAGGAGATTGTATCCTCTGTAATATTAAATTTAGCATCCATCTTCTTATCCATTACTTCTTCTAAAAAATCACACCTTTTATCTGATGCTTTAACTATGCTTATCTTTATGGACATAAAAGTACTTAAGACTGTTATAAGTGAAATAAAAACATTTATGGCAAACACAATCATTAAGTATTCATTTTCTTTGTCCAACATAAAACAATATCCTATAAGTAACATGAAGGCAGAAATGGATATATAAATATACATTAGCTTTTTGGAAAAAAATTTCATTTTATGCATCCTCTCCAATCCACATATAACCTATACCATATATTGTCTTTATATACTTCACTCCATCATCCTTACTTTCAATTTTGCTTCTCAATCTATTTATATTTACTGTTAGGGCATGTTCATCAATAAAGTTCTGATCTTTATCCCACAGCTCCTCTAAAAGATTGTTTCTTGTAAGAACTTTTCCTTTTGAATTAACAAAAACCCTTAAAAGCTTAAACTCTGTTGGAGTAATATCAACTCTCTCTCCATTTTTATTAAGTATAAATTTATCAAAATCAATCTCTAAATTATTAATCTTATAAATATAAGTTTTTTTATTTCCTTCATACCTTCTTAGTACAGCTTGTACCCTTTCCTTCATAATACTTAAACTAAAGGGCTTAGTTATATAATCATCTGCTCCAAGTTTAAAACCATTAACTATATCAAACTCCATATCACAAGCACTTAAAAATATAATTGCAGTATTTTTGTTCTTTAATCTGATCTCACTACATAAATCAAAGCCACTTCCATCTGGAAGATTAACATCTAAAATTATTAAGTCATAGTCCTTTTCTATCTCTAATCTTCCTTCAAAAAGTGAATATACTCCCTTTACATCAAAACCTTCTTCTTTTAAATTAAAAGTAATTCCTTTATTTAATGCTCTGTCATCTTCAATTATTAGTATCTTTTTCATTTTATCCCCCACATAATTACCCACAATGCTTTTTATACATTAAGAGAAACACCATCAACAGTGGTGTTTCCTCATTATCTTTCTTATCCTATTTATCTAAGTTATTATCTTCTCTTATCTTTAAAATATCTAACCTTATCTTCTTCATTTATTTCTCTAAGAACTCTACAAGGATTACCCACAGCAACAACTCCTGATGGAATGTCTTTTGTAACTACACTTCCTGAACCAATTACAGTATTCTTTCCAATTGTTACCCCAGGATTAATTATTACTCCTGCTCCTATCCATACATTATCCTCTATATTTATAGGAAAAGCATACATATCTCCTTCATTTCTCCAATCAGGATCAACAGGGTGACCAACTGTAATTAAGGTAACTCTTGGCCCAAATAAAACATGGTTTCCAATATTTATTGGAGCTGTATCTAAAAAAATGCAATCAAAATTCACAAAGCAAGTATTGCCAAAAGAAATATTTTTACCATACTCACAATTAAATGGTGGTAATATATGTACATCCCCACTCTCTTTAAATAGCTTCTTTAACATAGGCTCGTTTCGTCCAACATTTAAAGCATTTCTTGCATTAAACTCATAAAGTATATTACGTGCATTACACATATCTTTATACATTTCTGGATCTCCAGGTCTAAATAATTCCCCATCTCTTATACAATCTCTTACACTTTTATCCATATTAATCACCTCTAAATATTAATAACCCTAATTACATTAAAACACTTTTTTGTATACCTTTCCACTATTATCTATACAAATAAAGAAAAAACATTATCAAATTTGTAATACTTCCTATATATTACAACACTTTGCTGCATTAATTACATTAATACTACAAATATTTATATATAATATAATTTTATTTTTTATTCTTTAGGAAGAAATGAACTAATGTATCGCTAAATTGTTGAAGTTATCCACAATTTAATTGAAGCTATAATTTCCTAAAGCATAAAAAATAGCTAATGCAAATACTATTAAGTTGCATTAGCTACTCCTTTATTAATTAAAAATCACTTTGCTTCTTTCTAAGGTATTAGTAAGAAATGAAAGTAAAACCCCATAATTAGTAATATATACTTTTCTTTCTTTACATAAATTAATTCTATTTAAAATTGTCTTCCTATTAACCATACACCCACCACAGTGTATTATTAGCTTATAATCCCCTATATCCTCTGCAAAATCATATCCTATTTTAAATTCAAAATCTAATTTACCACCTACATACTTTTCTAATAGTGTTGGAATTTTTACTCTTCCTATGTCTTCATGGGAGACATTATGGCTACAGCTTTCAGAAATAAGCACTTTATCACCTGGTTTAAGATTTCTTACTCCCCATACTCCATTGATAAATTCATTTATATCTCCTTTCTGTCTTGCAAAAAGCATAGAAAAACTTGTAAGCATTATATCTTTAGGAACAATTTCATCTACAAACTTAAAAGCTTGAGAGTCTGTTATTACTAAATCAACATATTTTATCTCTTCTAATGCCTCTTCTAATTCTGTATCCCTTACAACATAACTCTTTATACCATGGTCCAAGCAATCTCTTATGCATTGAACTTGTGGAAGTATTAACCTCCCCTTAGGTGCTTCTGAATCTATAGGAACAACTAAAATAACCTTTGAACCATATGGTAGTAAATCACCTATTAAAGGTAATTCTTCCTCTTCTTTTTCTATTAGCTCAATAAGCTTTTCTTTAACTTCTTCTATACCACTATCATCTTTAGCAGATATAAATATTCCATTTTGATAATCTTTTTTTATCTCTTTTATCTCATCATTTTCTAAGATATCTACTTTATTTATTACAAGTAAATAAGGAATATTATATTTCTTAAACTCTTTTTTCATTTTATTAAATGAGGATAAATCTTTATCCTTCCCATCAATAATGTAAAGAGCAATATCTGTTCTTTTTAGTAACTCTAATGTCTTATTTACTCTTAAATCCCCAAGGACAGTATTATCTTCAAGACCAGCTGTATCAATATATAAAACTGGTCCTACTGGAATAAGCTCTACCCCTTTACTAACTGGATCTGTTGTGGTGCCTTCTCTTTCAGACACTATTGAAATATTAGAGTTACAAAGCTTATTAAAAAGAGATGACTTTCCAGAATTAGTTTTTCCATATAGAACTACGTGCTTTCTATTTCCTCTAGGCGTATTGTTCATAACTCCTCCTAAATATACAGATCTCTTTCACCATTTTTTAATCTATCTATATTTCTTATTACAAAATCTCTAGTCTCTTTTTTATTTATTTTTTCTGCTTCTCTTCTAACTAAAGCTTCTGCTTTGTTCTTAAACTCATCATCACCATAATCTAATGCATATTCCATTAAAGTAGATAATGCATTAGGCTCACAGCAATATTGAATTTCCCCTGATTTTGCAAGTTCCATAAATCTATCACCAGTTCTTCCTCTTCTATAGCAAGCTGTGCAGTAACTTGGAATATAACCATCGTCCATTAATTCCTTTAATATTTCTAAAGGACTTCTTTCATCTGAAAGCTTAAATTGTGTAATTTCCTTTTCTTCTTCCCTTTCCTTATATCCCCCAACTCCTGTGCTTGAACCTGCACTCATTTGTGATATACCATGCTTTAATAAATCTCTTCTCATCTCAGCATCTTCTCTTGTAGATATAATCATTCCTGTAAAAGGTACTGCAATTCTAATTATTGCCACTATCTTCTTAAAGGTTTCATCATCTACTAAATGAGGGAAATTTTCTAACGATACACCTTCTGCTGGTCTAAGTCTAGGAACTGAGATTGTATGGAATCCTACACCATACTTCTCTTCTAGGTGTTCATTATGAATCATAAGACCAAGAACCTCGAATTTAGGATCAGCTAATCCAAATAAAACTCCTGCCCCTACATCATCTATTCCACCTTCCATTGCTCTATCAAAAGCTGTCAAATGATATTCATAATTACTTTTTAAGCAATTGGGATGTACTTTTTCATAAGTAGGTTTATGATAAGTTTCTTGGAATAGAATATAAGTTCCAATACCTGCTTCCTTAAGCATTTTATACTCCTCAACTGTAGTAGCTGCAATATTAACATTTACTCTTCTGATTTCCCCATTATCCCTTTGTGTATTGTAAATAGTTTTCAAGGTCTCTAGAACATATTCAATAGGAGCATTTACTGGATCTTCCCCAAGTTCTAATGCTAGCCTCTTATGTCCCATTTTTTCAAGTATTCTTACTTCCTGTGCCACCTCTTCTTGGGTAAGCTTTCTTCTTTTAAAGCTATTACATCTATGATATCCGCAATAAACACAGTTATTTACACAATAATCACTTACATAAAGTGGAGCAAACATAACTATTCTTTTTCCGTATATATCTTTTTTAATTTGTCCAGCTATTTCATACATTTCTTCAATTTGATCTTTATCCTCTATTTGAAGTAGAAGTGCTATGTCCCTATGCTTTAGTCCTTCTTTTCTCTTAGCTTTTTCTAACACCTCTTGTATTTGTTCTTTAGTGGCATTTTTTGATTCATCTAGAAGTCTTTCAATGTAGTCCTTATTTATAAACATATTTTTTCCTCCTTAACCCATTGAATATTATCTCCACGACCAATCTCAATCTGAAATCCTGCTCTATTAATTCTCCCTTCAATGCACATTCTACATTCTGCTGCTTCATCACCAGTACAAATTTTACCATCATAAAGAGAATACTTGTCCCTAACATCTGTTGGAGAAAGATTAGGCATAACTACGTTTGCACCTGCCTTAATACCAAGTTCTCTTCCTATTGGATTTATACTTCCTAATGCAGTTGTTGCAGGTAATAAAACATTTGGTAGAAGTAATCTAACTATGGCCAAAATAGTTATTGTGTCTTCTAAAGTACCGCCTTTTTCATCCTTTAAACTTGTGTCTTTATGAGGTATAAAAGGTCCTATCCCACACATTTCTGGTGTTAACTCTTTTACATAAAGTAAGTCATTTACTAAATCTTCTGTAGTTTGGTTAGGTAGTCCTACCATAAATCCTGCTCCTATTTGGTATCCTATCTTCCTAAGATTTAATAAACACTCTCTTCTATTTTCAAAACTAGCTCCTGGATGTAATTTTTTATATAGTTCTTTAGTTGCAGTTTCATGTCTTAAAAGATATCTATCTGCACCTGCTTTAAACATTCTTTCATAAGATTCATAACTTCTTTCACCTAAAGAAAGAGTAATTGCATTATTGGGGAATCTTTCCTTAATCTTAGTTATTATTTCAACCATTATATCATCTGTAAAATAATCATCTTCTCCACCTTGAAGAACATAGGTTTTATAACCAAGCTTGTCCCCTATTTCTGCACATAATAATATTTCCTCTACAGAAAGCCTATATCTATCAGCTTCTTTATTTCCTCTTCTAATTCCGCAATACTCACAATTTCTTTTGCAGTAATTAGTAAACTCAATAAGGCCTCTCATATAAACCTTATCTCCGTATGTTTTCATTCTAGTATCATGAGCCTTATCTATTAGATAAGATTTAGACTCTTCATCTAGATTATCTAATAGATAAATAAGCTCTTCCCTAGAGGCATTGTTTTCATTGTATAACTTATCAATAATGTCTCTAATATTCACTTTAAATCTCCTTTTTAGCAATTGCTGTTTTTACAGTAACTCCTGAAATATTACCAAGCTTTCCTGTTAAAGTATTTATATCATCAACCTCTCCAACAACTGTTAAAGATATTACTGATATTTCACCTTCAAATGGAATGCCCATTCTACCTTTCATACTACCTCTAAATGATGCTACAACATCATTAAATTCACTTTGACATTCTCTTGGGTCCTCTAAAATACATCCGATTACAGCTATTCTCGCCATTTTTATACCTCCTATAATGCAAAAAGAGGTCTCTTTAATAGAGACCTCTAAAAATTTACGCAAAATAAACCTAGCAAAGCTAAGTAAGTCTTATAATAATTTTGGCCTCTTTCAGATTAGATTGCTCTTTTCTGTTAGATATTATTCAAAATTTCAACTCACCTAAAAGATTTTTCTCTTAACTAAGTTGTTAATATTATAACATACTTAGTTTTACTTATAAATATGAATTAGATTTTTATCTATAGGAAAATATAATCCTGTAAGGAGTGATTAATTTGAGTAAAAAAAATTCTAGTATAAATTCAGCAAAAAATAAACTTAGCTCTATTGAAGCTAATTTAACAGAAGCACATGCACAGGCTAATGATGAAGGTAAAGAAAAAATAGAAAGTGCTATGGAAGCTGTAGTAAAAGCATCTGAATCCTTATCTGAAATATAAAAAGAAGTTGCTCTTAGCAACTTCTTTTTATAAAATACTTTTCTAGTTTTACTGAATTAATAATATATTTATTTACGTTTTAATTTACGTATAGCTATACCACTTCCAAGCATTGTTAATGCAATAAGACCAATTGATGCAACATCTCCTGTCTTTACAGGACTAGAAGTTGATGGTTCCTTTGGCGCTTCTGAATCTTTTAACTTCAATTCATCAATTGCTTTTAATAAATCATTATTAGCATTATCAATATCTGTTTGAGTAGACTCTTCATTTTCTAAAACTTTCTTAGCTTTATTTAAAGCATCCTTAAGTTTAGCTGCTGATTCATCTGTATATTTAGATATGTCTATTTTTTCTGCTTTATTTATTGTATTATTTAAATCATCCTTGTTTACAGTAACTTCTTCAGTACTATCTTCTACCTCCCAAGTATAAGTAGTAAATCCGTTAGGAACCTTTACATTAGCAACTTTATCATCAAGTACTAAATCTACATTCTTTTCTTCACCTTTATTATTTAATATCATAACATATTCTTTAGAATCATTGTCTTCTTTATTGATATACACAACATTTGTAATACCTTCTATAGTTTCAGATGATTTTATTCTTTGAGCTCCGTAATCTAAATATCTTGACATTTGCCCTATAGAATATAAATTTGCACTATAAGTGGCATCCTTAGTATCTGTATTTATTGTAACTAACCTATTACGCCATTTTGCTCCTTCTGATGCTCCTACTGCATACCATTTGTCTGGTGAATCACCTAAGTTTTCACTTCTACTATCAGTCCAATGTAATGTTCCACCATTTTGGTCTGTCATTTGTGTCCATCCAGTATAAGAACTACAATTTAACTTGAAATAATCCAATATTGTTCCTGGATCCATTCCCCCTGCTTCTGTTAAATATACAGGTTTACCAGTTTCATTGTAAGTATCTAACATTACTTCTGGGTCTCCCCAATATGGATGGAATCCTATACCATCTGCTGCTTCATAAGTAGCTTCTCCGTTTTCACCTTCGAAAATACGATAATAATTTTTAGTTTCTGTGCTATTTGGATCTTTCCAATCCCAGAAGTTAAAATCATGCATCCACAATTTAGTATCAATATTTTCATCCTTAAATACTTTTTTAATTTCAATAGCCAACTTTTGTTGTTGCTCAATACTTATATCCATTGCAGGATATACTACATCCATACCTGGTTCATTTAATAAAGTTATAGCATCTATTTCAATTCCTTCAGCTTCATATGCCTTTATAAATTTAGCATAATATCTTGCAAAAACATTAATGCAATCATCTCTTAAAGCAGAAGCTTGTCTATGACTTCCATCTGGATTTTTCTCAACAAATCCTGTAAAAGTACCTGAAGTTGTCATCCAAGCTGGAGCACTCCATGCAGATCCAAAGAATTTAGCATCTGGATTATACTTTAAGATTAGTTTTGCCACATCCACTAGATGATATTTGTAATCCTTTTCTATAGAGAAATATTCTAGGTCAAAATCCTCTTCTACACCTTGTGGTAATTCATCATATGACCAGAAGGGAATATGCTCAATACAATCAGGACTACCAATAGTAATTCTAAATTGATCTAAACCTGCACCCTCTGTAGGACTAACTAATTTTTTAATTATTTCTTCGCGTTTATCTTCTGGCATCTTCCATAAATTAGATACACTTGTTTCATCTAAAGAAATACCTATTCCTTGATATTGTTGATACTTTACTGAGGGATCTATTACAATTTCAGTGTCTCCCTTTTCTCCATTAGCATCCTTAAAGTAACTTTTATCTAAAGACTGCCACTGCTTGCTATTCCCTGTTGAATAGGTTCCTGAAATTTCAATTAAATTGTCACCATTTTTGGCTAACGCCACACTTGCATTGCTACCAATAATAACAAAACCCAATATTACCGCCAACATTCCTCGTAGCTTCTTTTTTCTCATATCTCTCAACCTCTCTTTTTGATAAAATTTTATTTCTCATGCTTCACAAGCATTTTAAATATTGGAAGTTTTGAACTTATATCATTTACCTATATACTAACAATGCTTACTTTTCCTGTAAATAACCTCTTTTTATGATTTGTACTAGTTTTTAAACTTTTCAAACAAAAAAAGAGAAATTGCATTTACAATTTCTCTCCTTAATTCTTTTAATTAAATTATCTTTTTCAATTAATTACCCATCTTTTCTTAATGATTTCAAGGCATTTGTAAGTTTTACTGGATTACCATATCTTAATGTTCCCATTCTATAAATCTTAGCACCTAAAACTCCAACAAGTCCTGTTGAAACAGCTAATATTAATAATGAAATTACTACTTCTATAGCTTTAACACTTCCCATTGCAACTCTTACGAACATAGCCATACAAGAACTAAATGGTACATATGATAATACCCTCATAAGCATTGACTCTGGATTGCTTAAACCAAACATTACAGCCATAAAAACAACTACAAATATCATTGTAACAGGAGATGCACTTTTACCAATATCCTCTGTCTTAGAAACTAATGCTCCTAATGAACCAAATATAAATGCATAGAATAGATATCCAAGTAATCCAAATATAGCAAATGTGGCTAGAGTTTCACCTGAAATATTGAATATGAAATCAAGCTTTCCTCCCCATGCTGCACTATTAACTTTATAAGTTACTAAAGCAGAAGCTAATATTACACCTACTTGTGCCAAACTTGCAATTGTAGCAGCTAGTACTTTACCAAAAATTAATGCATTGCTACTTGTACTAGTTACTAGTATTTCCATAGCTCTATTACTCTTTTCAGTTGTAACAGATACAGCTATTAATTGGCCATAGTAAATAATCATAAAATATAAAACAAATATTAATCCATAAGTATAAGCAAAGTTACTTACTGTATCTTTACCTAGCAATTCAACCTCTGAATTTATTTGAGTATTATATAAAGCATCTATTTCATTAACATCTATACCTTTATCGCTAAAATAATTTTCTCTATTTAATCTAGATAAATATGAATCAAACATCTGTTGATTTCCATCACTAAAGCTACTATTTTGAACTATATATTTATAGCTTGTTGGTGAACTTAAGATAAATCCTGCTTCAACTTCCTCATTATTTACAGCATCCTTTACCTCTTGCTCATTAGTAGCAACTTTCCAACTTGAACTAATAAATATATTCTCTAGTCCTTTAACATCTTTAATTATATTTTCTTTATCAAAGATTATAAAGTTTTTCTTTTCTTCATCACTAACAGATTCACTTGATTCGGTCTTTTTGTCATCACCACCAAATAAACCTGACATATCAAAAAATGATGGTAAGCTTAATCCAACTATTAAAACTGCTGCAATTATTCCTGTTGTTATAAGATATCCTTTATTCTTGAAATAATTAGTTAATTCAAATCTTAGTACAGATAAAAATCCCTTCATTATTCGTCACCTGCCTTAAGTACAAATATATCATTTAAGGATGGTTCATATTCCCCAAACTTTTCTACATCAATATCACTCTTTATAATTTCAGACAATAAATCATTTTTGCTTCTAGATTCTTTAAGCTCTAAAATTACAAATTCTTTCATAACTTCATCTACTCTTATTATATCTACAAAGTATTCTTCACACTTTTCTTTTAGTTCTATAGGAGAATAGTTATTAGCACTTAACATAAGCTTATTTTTACCAAAATCCTTCTTTATATCTTTAAGATTTCCACTTAACACAACATCACCTTTATTAATGATGGCTATATCTTCGCAAAACTCTTCAACATAATTCATTTGGTGACTTGAGAATATTACAAGTTTTCCATCTTCAATAAGATCTGTTACTACGTCCTTAAGAATTTGTGCATTAACTGGGTCTAAACCACTAAAAGGTTCATCTAAGATTACAATTTCAGGATTACAAACTAAAGTTTGTGCTAATTGAACCTTTTGTTGGTTACCCTTTGAAAGAGTTTCTAACAACCTATTTTCGTATTCTTCAATTCCTAATCTATTAAGCCAAAACTTTCCGTTTGCTTTTGCTTCCTTTAACGATATCCCTCTTAAGTTTCCTAAATACATTAACTGATCAATTACTTTTTTCTTAGGATATAAACCTCTTTCTTCTGGTAAGTAACCTATTTGAAAATCTTTAGGATTAAACTTTTTACCGTCAATCATGATTTCCCCTTCATTAGCTTTAAAAACATCCATTAGAATTCTAATTGTTGTTGTCTTACCTGCTCCATTTCTACCAAGTAGCCCTAAAGCTTTTCCACTTGATATAGAAAATGAAATTCCATGAAGCACTTCTGTTTCACCAAAAGTCTTCTTTATGTTTTTCACTTCTAGCTTCATTATTTTCCCCTCCAAATTAGTAAATATTACTATAGTAACTTTAAAACCATTATACATTTTACAAATAACCTTGTAAAGAGTTATTTATTACTTTTTACCCAGAATTTTAATGTTACTTCCTTAAGTATATTCTACTTTTATTGTGAGTATATGGAAATAACTCAAAGTCACTTTTAACAATTACTTAAGTCACTTTTAAGATAAATGAAAGGATTGCTATCTTACAATCCTTTCATAACATCTAAAAAACCAGTAATATGGTTAATATTCTTTTCATTTTTAATAACGTCACTAACTACATAACTAAAACTATCAAGAACCTTTTGTCTATCTCTATATAATATAGTTGTATTGGATTCCGAATCATTCATAGCAACTTCAAGACTAACAATACAATCTTTTAAATCATCACCAAAAATACTTTTATATGATGTAGAATCATAAATTTCTAATGCAGCAAATAAGTTTTTTACTACAGAATTATTAATAGTAAGCATCTCTTCATCATTAATATCCTGTTTATTATATACTAAGCTCTTAGATGCATTATCTAAGTACTCACAAAATTTCCCATCAGCTATCTTTATATCATTTTCAATAGACTTCAAATTATAGAAAAACAGCACTAAGACTAAAGAAATAGAAATAATACTTATCCATTTATACTTTTTATTCATTTTCCCCCTCCTCTCTTCATACTTATTATACAAAACAACCTATATATTTACTATAAAATTAAAAGAAACTGCAATTTAGCAGTTTCTTTATTTATTTTGAATATTTACTGAACTACATACTCTCGCTAACAAGCTCAGTAACTTCTGCAGTTACATCATCTTCTTTTACTCTTGTTAATATAAATCCTCCAATAGCAAATAGAACTATCAAACTAATAATTCCTTTATTTGATTGGCCTGTGATTTGAGTAACTATTCCAACTAAAAACGGTCCCATAATAGCAGCAAACTTACCAAATATATTATAGAATCCAAAGAACTCATTTGATTTTTCTTTTGGAACAAGTTTTGCAAAATAGCTTCTTGATATTGCTTGAATACCTCCTTGTGCCGAACCAACAGCCATTGCAAGTATCCAGAAATCTAAAGTAGTTTTTAGGAAGTACGCATATATTGAAATAATAACATATGTTATAATTCCAACATATAGCATTTTCTTTCCACCAAACTTTTCTGCAAGTCTCCCATAAAGAATTGTAAATGGAAAAGCTACAAACTGCGTTAATAAGAGAATAACTAATAGTGAGGTCATTGATATTCCAAGATCGGTACCATATGATGTTGCCATACCTATAATTGTATCAACACCATCTATATAAAAGAAGTAAGCAATTAAGAATGTAAATATTTTTCTATGAGCTCTAATATCTTTAAAGGTTCTTCCAATCCTCACAAAAGAATTCTTAACTGGATTTGGTTCCTTTTCTATGTAGTATTTTTGATTTACATTCTTTAATAATGGAATAGTAAAACTACCCCACCATAAAGCTGTAATTAAAAATGCTATTTTACAAGCTAAAGATATTGAAATACCCAATATTCCGTTTTGAGTAAGCATAACTATAACTATGGAGATTATGAAAGGTATTGTACTTCCTATATATCCAAGAGCAAATCCAGCAGAAGATACTTTGTCCATACGTTCAGTTGAAGTAGCATCCACAAGAAATGAATCATAGAAGACATTTGCTCCTGAAAATCCCAAAACAGTGAATCCATAGTTTACTAACAATAGCATTGGCATATCAGCTGGCACTAATGCTAACATAATAGTTGCAAAAATTCCAATGCCACAGAAGAACTTAAAAAATTTCTTTTTATAACCTTTGTAGTCTGCAATTGTACCTAGAACTGGCGCAATAAGTGATACAAATAAGGTAGAAATTGAAATTGTATATCCCCAAAGCGCAGTAGAATTAGACGAACTCATCCCACCATTTTCTGCAACCATCTTAAAGTAAATGGGCAATATAGTTGAAGTAATAGTCATTGAATACGCAGAGTTTCCCCAGTCATACAGGGCCCAGCTTAGCTCTTCTTTACTTAATCCTTTCATAAAACACCCCTCTTAAATATTAAGGATTTCTTCAACTGCCTCTCCATCGATGTCTTTAAATTTTAACCCTAAAATCTTCGCTAAAGTTGGTCCATGATTTATAAGGTTTCCTTTATCAATAACTACTCCCTTTTTAAATCCTCTTCCTGAACCTATAAAAAATGTAGTGTAATTTTCTTTCTTTGGTGAATATCCATGAGTTGCCTTATGCCTATGAGGTTTTACTCCCACTTCTTCATCCTTTATTTCATCAATTACTTCACCGTAAATGTCATCAACAAAATAATAATCAAGACTAGCCTCTATCATAAAACTTGCCTCTTCATCACCACCTGCATCTCTTATTTCATTACCCTCTAAAATAAAATCTATAGGTAAATCTGCAATTAGTGATTTGATCTTTTCTATGGTTTCAGTATCATTTTTATCTTTTAGGTATATATAACATGACCCATCTAAACTTTTACAAATGCTCTTATAATCTAAAACCTTACCTTTTTCATTTATTTTAATTAAACCTTCTTTTCTAAATAAAGCATTAAGCTTAATAACCTTTGATGCATCTAAATGACTATGGTCACCAAGAGCTACTATAGTGCATTCATCATAAATCCCACGTTCTTTTAATGCATCAATTATTTCTCCTAACCTTTTATCATGCCTAATAAAAGCATCGTCAATAACATTATTTCTATATCCATAATGATGCCTATTTGTATCCACATCTGTAAAGTGAATTAACATTAAATTAGGAGCATATTTCTTTATTGTATACTTTGCAGCTTCTATAACAAAGTTATCTAAGTAAGGTTGCTCTATTCCTTTTCTAAGATTGCCAAATCTTTTATTTATATCTAATTGAAATCCTAGTGTTCCTGCACCAGCTGACATAAATAATTGATGTTGGTAAGGTTTCACTGCAAATATTTCCGGCATATTATAAGTTATTTTTGCTTTACCTGTTACTGGCCATAAAAGAGAACATGTAGTTAATCCCTTTTCCATAGCCAAATCGTATAGGGTTTGCCCCTTAATCTTATTTCTATACCAATACCAGTTTGGTACAAAATCTCCAACTTTAAATATAGTATTATCAATGATCCTATGATTATTAGGATATTTCCCTGTAACTATTGTTGTATGGGCTGGATATGTTAATGTTGGATAAATAGAATCCACCCTTTTAATCCATGAACCATTCTCTATTAACTTTTTAAAGTTAGGTAAATTCTTTAAAACTTCTATATCTTCTGACGATACGGCATCAAAAGATATTACAACCATATATTTTGACTCCATTACTAGCCTCCTTAATTTAATTTTACCTTGTGTATATTAAATCCTCTCTATCACTATATTAAGCCTTTGTTAAAATCCTTTTCCTACATCCTTTGCACTATGTGCATCCGACCCTTTAACCATGTTAATATTGTTTTTAATTACCTTATCTAAAAATATACCTGATGGATATGTTTCATTACAATAGGGCTTTCTAAGGCCTGCTGTATTATAATCTATTTCATATTCTTTCTCTTTTATCTTATTGATAACTCTATCTATTAACTCCTCATTATCATAAGTTATAGGATACTTTGCATTAAATATTCTAACTAAAGTTGGATGACCTATTCTTTTAGGTTTATACATTCCAAGGTCTGCATCCATAGATTTAATTAAAGTTTCAAAATACTTATCATAAACCTTGTCTACTCCACCTAGTGTTTTTGCTATATTTCCAAAATCATCAACACTCATGTCTAAACAGTGATAACCATCATCTAACCTTAAAAAATGAACAGACAAGATTCCTTCATCTAAATATTCTCCGTAACTGTCTAACATCTTCTTAATCTTTTCTTCATATCCTTCTACATAATCTATTTCAAGGCCAACATTTATTTTAATTTTATCTTTATATTCTTCTTTTATTTTAGTAGCTTCTTTTAAATATAATAATATTTCTTCCTCATTTGGAGAACATTCTTTAAGTAACTTTTCATCCATAAAGATTGCTGGAAGTGGCATATGCTCGGTAAATGTAATTTCATTAAGTCCAACTTCTAATGCCGTCTCAACATATTCCTTAAAAGTATCTTTAGTTCCATGAGGACAATAGTGAGAATGCATATGTCCATCTTTTAACCATTTCATTAAATCATCTCCTTTATTTAATTGTATCATAGTATTTTGTATAGCAAAATAAACTAATATATTACTAATATTGGATTTTTGTATGTATTTGTATATAATAAAAGATGTTTGCTTTTAGTAAGAGGGGGATTGACATATGGACATGAAAGTTAGAAAAAAGCTTATTTTAAATGGCAATATTTATAAGGTTTTAATAACCTTAGCACTACCAATAATGCTAAATAACTTAATACAAACATTTTATAACCTTGCAGATGGATTTTGGGTTAGTATGATTGGTTCAGTACAATTTGCAGCCACATCATTTATATGGCCTATTGAATTCTTATTTATATCAATAGGATCTGGTATTTCAATTGCAGGTACCTCCCTACTATCACAACTAATTGGGTCAGGGAATTCTAAAGATTGCAATAAGTACTCAACTCAACTTTTTGTAATTTCAATTATAGCTTCCATCACTTTTTCATTAATTGGAATATTAATAACTCCATTTGTCATTAAACTTATGGGGGCTACAGGGGATTTATCATATTATAGTAACATTTATTTAAAAATAGTATTTTTAAATATGCCTTTTACATTTTACTTCTTTGTTTTCAACTCTATTATGATTGCACAAGGTAACACTGTTTTACCTACTGTTTTAAGTGGAATTAGTGCAGTGCTAAATATAATCTTAGATCCTATTTTTATTTTTCCATTTAACTTAGGAATTGCAGGAGCTGCATATGCTACACTTTTATCAAAAATAATATTAGCTCTATTTGCTTATTTAATTCTAAAGAAAAGTAAATCACCTTTAAAACCTAACTTTAAGAATTTTAAATTTGATAAAGATATATTAAGTAAAGTAATAAAGGTTGCCCTACCTTCTTCTATAGGTCAGTCTGGTTCTGCACTTGGATTTATAGTTTTAAATGGTTTTATAGCTTCATATGGTACCTCTACAATGGCTGCCTTTGGTATGGTTAATAAGATTACCTCTGTAATATCACAACCTGCTATGGGTATTGGTTCAGCCTTAGTTGCTGTTACAGGCCAAAACTTAGGAAATAATAATCCTAAAAGAGTTATTGAAGCTTTTAATAAAGGGTCAATTATTACAATTCTTATTACTACCATTGGCTCATTAATTATATTTTTTAATAATGAATTGGTTATTAACTTCTTTATGCAATCTAAGGATGACTTAACTGTAATAGACCAAGGTATTACATACTTAAACTATATACTATATTCAATGCCACTAATGGGTATGTTTAGCGTATTTCAAGGTATTTTTCAAGGTTCTAGTCATACAAAATATTCAATGAATATGGAAATAGGTAGACTTTGGTTTGTACGACTTCCAATGATTTTATTATTTAAAAATTTTACGCAAGTAGGATCAGTTGGGATATGGTTTTCCATGAGTTTTAGTAACCTTGTAATATGTATTTATGGATATATTGTTTATAGGTCAAATAAATGGCAAAAACAAGTTATTCTAGCAGATAACTTATTAATTAATGATGAAAAATGTATTAATGAATAATTATGTTTATAACCTCTAATATAAGTTTAAGGAAACACCAGCTATAATAGTGTTTCCTTCTTATAATTCTTATTTAAATCACTTAAAATTTTCGCTTTTAGTTGCATTATCTTCGTTGTTGCTCTCTAACATTCCTTTATTTTCATTTACATCCTCTATTAACTCCTCAGCTTGGCTTATCTTTGCTATTAAATCATGAATAAAGTTTGATCCTCTGCTTAATAGAATAGCAGTTAGCACCATGCCTATTAGTGGAATTTTAATAGGTATATTAAAACAATTTAATATATCAAATCCTGTTGAAAAAGTTATTATAATTGAAACTATTAATGCTCCAATTCTATCAATACATAACTTTCCTTTTTGCCAAGTCATTTTTAAAGTTTCCCATACACTTTCAGCTAATATTGCTAAAACAAATAAAGTTAACAAATCCATAGTAATCGCCCCTTTACGATATTTTATTATCTAAAGGGAAAAAAGGTTCAATATTTAAGTAGCATTTAACAACTTTGATAAATATAATGTAGTGACCCCCCATATTATATGAAGGGAGAACAAGTATGAGCAAAGAGAGAAACATTAGAGAAACATTAGAAATGGATAATAGAAACTATTTGGGTAGAAATGATGATTGTAGATGCAATGAGAATCAAAATATTAATCCTTCAAGATATCTTACAGTAACCAATGGAGAGGTTTTACCTCAATCTTTTGAAAGAAATGAAAGAAATGAGAGAAATGAAAATAACAGAAATACCTGCTGTTGTAAAAGATCTTTAAGAAGATCATTAGATATTCTATTAAATCCTTTAATAAGGAGTTTAATAGACTTATCAAGCTTTACATTAGTAGGCAAGAACTTTAAGACTAAGGATGGTGAAACAACTCTAAAAACTGTATCTAATTGCAGTGATGGATTAGTCACTTATTCCGATTGTAATCCATTATTTAATTCAACTACAATTTGTGATTTAGTTTTAGTTGCATTTTCTCTTCAACCTGACGATGGAAACAATTGCTTTCAAGGATTTAATAGAGATAGATTTATTCGTGCTATAACAAGATGTATTCCTCCAATAAATCCAAGATCTCTATGCTGTGTTGAAGATGGTTCTTGTTGTTGTAATTCAAGTAAAGCATTATTCCTAGCTGATTCAATAGGACCTGTTAATCTAAAAATATCTTCATCAGCATTTACAGAACCACTTATTGGATATACTGTCATTACTGTAACTAATAATATTGCTTGGTTAATTAATGATGATAATAGAGTTATAATTGTATGCCTAGACAATATCGAACAATTTGGCTAAAAGCAATATAACCAACCCTCCTGTATTAATACAGGAGGGATTTTCTTTATATATCATCTTTTTAATAAATATAAAAATAATTAAATACAATTCCTCCACAAGTTAATCCTAATATTATTCCACCAATAACATCCGATGGATAATGCACTTTCAAATATAGTCTTGAAAATGCAATAGCAAGAGCTATTAATACTATAATTGTGCTAATGCTACTATTACTTTTTAAAAATACTACAGCTACTGCGAAAGAAGATGCAGTATGACCTGATGGAAAAGAAAATGAGGATGGTTCTTTTATTAATAATTCTTTATTTTCCTTACCTATGAATGGTCTTTTTCTTTTGACAATATGCTTTACTATTCCTTCCCCCATAATTGTTGTAAATACTAATGTTACTAATACTATAATGCCAACTCTTCTATAATCTACTTTCCTAATCATTAATATTGCAAGAATAATCCATAACAGCCCTAAGTTTCCTAGAGATGTTACAAAGGGCATAACCTTATCTAAAAATCTATTTCTACAATATTTATTTATTAAATATAAAATATCTTCATCCCATTTTTTAATTATATCTGACATCATCTTTTGTACACTCCTTAAGCTACCTAAAATAAGTATTTGTAAATAGTGCTAAATTTATTTATCATTTTATACTTTACTATGACATAAAAAAAGATAGTATATCAAAAATCATATTGATATACTATCTTAAACACTACTCTAAATTCAATTTATTTTTCATAATATAGCTAGATATAACAAAATATATTACAGAAGTAATAATTAAATTAGCTGCTACTTTTAACAGAATCCATTGAAAATCCATAAATTCGAAGCCATAATTGTAACTTATAATTGATGTATTAAACACTGATGTAATAAAGCTTGTTATCATACTTATTCCTATAAATGCTCCAAATGAACAAAGTATTTTTCTCTTGTTTGCTAAATGTCCAATTGACATAGATGAATAAAGCAATAAAGTTGAAGATGCACAAGACAAAATTCCCAATGCTATGATTTCAAATATTGCTAAAGGAATTCTAAATCCAAACTCACTTATTCCAACTCTCCATACTTCTCCCATAAACTCAAAAGCATTACCAATCATACCTGGATAATAAGCTAAAATTACTATAGATATTATTGCAACGATAACGCTTAAAATATTCCATACTATACCAACGATTAATTTGCTACATATATTTTTCCATACAGGAACTGGAAGAGTATTCATTAAATAACCTTCATCACCTAAAAGATTTTTATAAAATCTTTGTAGCACTATAAAAAATGTTACTATAAATACCGCTGCCATTATGCATCCATATACAAACATAGTTATAAGAGATGCTATATTTCCAATAGTTCCTGATGCACTACCAAAACCTATTTCTGTCTCAAGGAAAATCTTATTTATTAGACCAAATACTAATAATGCTCCGTATAGAGGAAGTACTAATCTTCCAGTTGCTTTAAATTCATACTTTAATAACTTTCCTAACATCTAAACACCTCCCTGAATAAGGCATCTACACTCTTACCTTCTTCTTCCCTTATCTCATCAACACTCTTAGATAAATATATCTTTCCATATGAAATAAAGATTACATCATCTAAAATCTGTTCAATATCAGATATTAAGTGAGTTGATATAACTACTGTTGCATTTTCATTATAATTTGAAATAATAGTATTTAATATATAATCTCTCGCAGCTGGGTCAACTCCTGCTATTGGTTCGTCTAAAAAGTAAAGTTCTGCTTCTCTGCTCATGACTAGTATTAGCTGAACCTTTTCCTTAGTTCCTTTTGACATTGTCTTTAGCTTATCATTAGCATTAATATTTAACTTAGATAGCATATCATAAGCTTTCTCAACATTAAAATCTTCATAAAAGTCTTTAAAAAAGTTAATTATATCAGATACCTTCATCCAATCAGCAAGATAAGTTCTCTCAGGTAAATAAGAAACTATCTTCTTTGTCTCTATCCCAGGTTTATTACCATTTATAAGAAGCTCTCCACTAGTTGGTGTTAACAATCCATTTGCTAACTTAATTAAAGTACTTTTTCCACTTCCGTTAGGGCCAAGTAGTCCTACTATTCTTCCCCTCTTCATAGATAAGTCAATTCCTTCTAAGGCAACTTTATTACCATAGGATTTAACAAGATTTCTACACTCTAGAATATTTTCCCCCAATTATTTCATCTCCTCTGCAATTTCTTTTATTGTTTCTATAGCTTCCTCTTTAGTGAAACCTATCTCTTCCATTTTCTTTAAAAAAGCTTGTATTTCTTCTTTAGCAAGATTACACTTCATTTCTTCAATCATCTTTGAATCCTCCGTAATAAATCTTCCACTTGTTCTTACTGAGAACAATAACCCTGACCTTTCTAACTCTGTTAAGGCCTTTTGCATTGTATTAGGATTTACTGATGCCTCGCTAGCTAATTCTCTTACAGATGGCATCTTTGCACCTGGTTTATATTTTCCTGATACAATACTTATTTTGATATATTCCATAAGCTGACTATAAATTGGTCTGTCACTTTTTAATTCCCAAGCCATTTTTTTCACTTCCTTTGTACTATTGTATTAATAACTTAATACAATAGTACATCTTTTTTTATTTTTTGTCAAACATTAAAAGTTAAATATTTTCCTATGCATTAAAAAAGAGAAATTATTTCTAATTTCTCTTAAAAATATTCTATTAAGTTTTTAATTATTCTAATCTTTATTTAAATATAATTTCTAATTTCAACTACATTACCATCTTTAACATATACTCTAGGTACTCTTCCTTTAATCATACATATTATTTCATAATTTATTGTTCCAACAGCATTTGCCATATCATCAGCATTATATTTAATATCATCACATTCTCCTAAGAGTATAACCTCATCATCAACCTTAACATCATTAATATGAGTTACATCAATCATAAGTTGATCCATACAAACTCTTCCTATTACAGGTGCAAGTTTACCATTTACTATAACTTTTCCCTTATTGCTTAAAGCTCTTAAATATCCATCTGCATATCCTATAGGAATAGTAGCAACCCTTGTAGATTCACTAACTTCATAGGTTCTGCCATAACTTACAAAAGCTCCTTTTTCTAAAGTTTTAATGTGAGCAATCTTAGCCTTAAGTGTCATAGCAGGCTTAACTTTCAACCTATCTTTATTAACTTCATTTGAAGGATAATATCCATATATTACAATTCCAGCTCTTACCCCATCTAAGTACATATTAGGTAAATCCATTATAGTAGCACTGTTGGCTGCATGTTTAAATGTAATATTAATTCCTCTATCATTTAGCTCTTTATAAAAATCTTCTAATATTTTATACTGCTTATTTGTATATTCTTTATCTTCTTCATCTGCTGTTGAAAAATGAGTAAATAAACCTACTATATCTACTCCTTTTAATTTATCTATTTTAACTATATCCTCTATACTTTCTTCATTAGGAAGGAAACCTATTCTTCCCATGCCTGTATCAAGGGCAATATGAACTTTAACTTTTCCTTTTACATCTTCTGCTATAGCAGAAAACCTTTCAGCATCTTCTAAGGTATAAACAGTTTGTTCTATATCATATTTAATTAAATCTTCACCAAATTCTGTTGGAGTATAACCTAAAATAATTATTGGTGCAGTTATATTTTCTCTTCTTAATTCCATTGCCTCTGTAAGAGTTGCCACTGCTAATCTAGAAACACCATTTTTCAATAAAACTGGAGCAATATCAATTGCACCATGTCCATAAGCATCTGCTTTAATAACTCCTATAACTTCCTTATCCTTAGCTAACTCTTTTATATTTCTTATATTAAACTCAATCTTATCTAAATCTATTTCTGCCCATACTGGTCTGTATATCTTTTCCATGTAAAGATCCCCTCTTTTTCCCTTGTGCTTATACTATTATTCTAAATATTTTAAAGTTAAAATCAAAGTACCACTAATATAGATTTTTTATTACTAAGTGGCTTAACTAGCTATAAGATAGTACTACTATCCTTTTATCAAATACTTATATTTAAACTCTTGTAAATCTTCTAATCCTTGATATATCTCTCTTCTAGGGAAGTTTTTCTCTTCAAGTAACTTATCATCTTGATTTAACAAATAATTATAAAACCATTGTCCTAACTCATAAAACTCTTGAGTTTTATTTTTATAAAGCTCCTTATAGAATAAATCTTCTCCCTTATTAAATTCCCCTTCTTTAAGTAGTTTCTTTAAAACTATATAAAGTATGTCTTTATTTGATAAATTATTAAACTGTATTGGATCTACATCTTCTTTAACATCAAATAATGTTTTAGCTAATGCCTTGCTAAAGCCTTCAAATTTATCTAAAAGGAAATCGTGCTTCATTTTAATCCTCCAAAAACTTTTTATAATATACATTATACTATAATTTCTTCATATATTAATTTTATTTCCTTAAAATAATTGATATTTCTCTATTATGTATATAGAATAATCTTGTGTATAACATAAGATTAAAGGAGATGAACATATGCTAAGTGAAAAGTTATTAAATGAACTTAATGAACAAGTAAATTTTGAATTCTATTCTTCTTATACTTATCTTGCAATGGCAGGATACTGTGAATCTATTGATCTAAGTGGATTTGCAAACTTCTTTAGAGTTCAAGCTCAGGAAGAATTAGCTCATGCAATGAAGCTTTATGATTATATTTTCCAAAAGAATGGTGTTGTAGAATTAAAACAAATTCCTATGCCAACAGCTAAATATGATGGTGTTATTGATGTATTCCAAAAGGGTTATGAGCATGAACAACTTGTAACTAAGAAAATATATAATCTAGCTGATATTGCTCATGATGAAAAGGAACATGCTACTATGAGCTTGCTAAAATGGTTTATAGATGAGCAAGTTGAGGAAGAAAACAGCTTTAATGCTTTACTTAAGAAAGTTAGAAGATCTGAAGGAAATCCTGCTGCATTATACTTAATGGATGATGAACTAGCTAGTAGAGTGTATACTCCACCAACTAATGCATAAAATTTTATTTTTTTATGTTTAGAAATTTAATAATGAGTCAATAATTTTAATGAAACATTTTAATACATATTAAAATTACCTCATTACCCTATTTTTTAAGGCATAGATTTTATCTATGCCTCTTTTGTTTAATATAAGAAAAGAAGCTGCTACTTGCAGCTTCTTTTTACCTTTCATCATCTACATATTGAAGTATATCTCCTGGCTGACATTCTAAAACTTCGCAAATCTTTTCTAAAGTAGAAAACCTAACAGCTTTTGCTTTTCCTGTTTTTAATATTGAAAGATTTGCATTGGTTATTCCTACCTTATCAGAAAGTTCATTTAATGAAATTTTTCTCTTTGCCATCATAACATCTAAATTAACTATAATGCTCATTGTAATTCACCTATATTGTTAAATCATTTTCTTCTTTAATGTTCTTACCTATCTTAATTACTTGAATTAGGATAGTTATAAAAACTATAATCGATATAAAATATATTGTCTCCATATTAAATGTAACTCCAAACTTAAATATAGAAACCTCTGGCACTTTTGAATTCACTCCATATAACACTGTGCTATTTTCAGCTAAAAGTATACTTAACTTTCCCCCCAAATCAATTAAATTAAAAACTTTTAATAATACATATACCCCCATTGATATGGCACTTCTTTTTAATCTATTTATATTCCCATTATTAAATACCTCTTCATTATCTATAGAGCATATTATTTTCTTCAATGAAAATAGTGGATAAATCATTAATATCATAGCTAGTATACTTGATAATGAAAAAACAAATTTACTGAACCTACCAAAAACAGCTATGATTTCCTCACCATTTACAACTATTTCTTTCGGCACATCGCTAACAATAAAATATATCTCCATGGCATTTGATAAAATAATGAATATAATTAATAAATTTAATATTATTTTTTCTTTAGATAACCTCACTTCATTTTTTATAAACATACAATATCCCTCCAACATACTTATATATTAATTATAAATATTTTTTTATTGTTTATCAATAAATATTTTATCAATAACAAAAATATATAAGTTGTCTTAATAAGGATTTATTTATAAAAATTATTTATAGCATCTCTTAAAAATTCTGCTGCACCTTCCCCAACATTATCCTCATAATACTTTTTAAATCTATCATCATAGACATACATTTCACCTAGCCCAATATGAGCTTCCTTGGAATAATTTCCATAATGATTAAGCCATGCTTTGTGAAGCTTAACCGCCTCTTTTGCTTCTTCACTATTAGAATCTCCTAATAGCATTGCCTCTTTTATGCTTTCATTAACCTTGTCTTTAAGATTCTCTAAGTCATTCCATTCACTTTCACTTAACTTCGATATTCTTCTATTACTTTCATCTACAGCTTCATTACCATATTTTTCTCTAACTTCTTTACCATATTGTTTTTCATTGTTTTCTATAAGATCTCTTTTAAATCCTTCAAATTTTTCTTTATTAGACATTACTAAATCCCCTTCCATTGACTTTATGGTTTTTTCTACATTTCTTAATAAGGTTTCTATTCTAAGCTGCTCCTCTTTAAGCTTATTTCTATGGGCTATAAGAGCATTCTTTTGATTAAAATCCTTGTTTAAAATGATTTCCTTAATCTTTTCTAGAGGTAACCCCATTTCTTTATAGAACATAATTTGCTGAAGAGTATTTACCTCTACTTCACCATAAATTCTATAACCTGAAGAATTAACCCTGCAGGGTTTTAATAAATTAATTTCATCATAGTACCTTAAAGTTCTGCTACTAATGCCGGCTATCTTCGCTAAACTTTTTACGGTATACTCCATAAAATCACCTCCTAAAAATAGAATAAGCTATGACGTAACGTTAAGGTCAATAGTCAATATATTATTTTTTTAAACCTCTTTAGTAAAGTTAATATATCTATAACCTTCTCCTGTTAGAAATCTAATAATATCTTCTTGAATAAGATTATTGTATTTACCTTTTCTCATATTATCTATAATATCTTGAACTTTTTCTTTATCAGTATTTAACAAAATTTCTTTAACCCCAATAGGAAACTCAATATATTTTCTAACTGTATTACCTTTTTCATTAAGTATTAAAAATGTTGGCACTTTTCTTTCCCCTGAAAGTTCTTCTAATAATTCCTCATTTCCTTCCCTTCTTAAGAACTTAACTTCTATATTTTTGTTTAGTTCACTTAATTTAAGTAAAAAAGGTATTTCTGTTGCAGCATCTTTACAGCGTGGTTCTCCAAAAACTAGTATATTAAGTTTATTTTTAATATTTCTTACCTTATGTAAATCTTTATTAATTAATTGGCTTTGTTCATTAAGTCTATCAATTATTCCTCTTTGCTCCTCATCCGCCAAGCTCAAATATTCATTGTATGTAATTCCCAAATCAAAGTTTTTCATATTCTTATCTCCTGTTCAATAATGCTGTATATTCTTTTTAATAACTTCTCTCTATGAATGTAATAAAGAATAAAAAACAGTACAATGTACTGCTTTTTATATTTTATTTTTCATCATATTTTTAGAACCTATATAGGTAGCCAAATAATATCCACCATATATTATTATAAATACTATAGCCGTTATTATAACATAAATCATATTCTTAGTTGATCCAAATAACTTTATTACTTCTTTAGAGAATGTAATTCCAACTATGGAATGAATTATTGCTAAAAATAATGGTAACATAAAGTATATTCCTGTCTGCTTTAAAATTGTTTTATTTATCTCTTCTTCATCAACTCCAATCTTTTTAAGTAATCTATATCTCTCTATGTTATCAGAGGAATCTGATAGTTGTTGAAGTGCAAGTACTGCAGCAGAAGTTATTATAAATATTATTCCCAAATAAATACCAAGGTAAGCTACCATTGTTCCAAGCATTTGAGAATTAGCTTCTATCATCTCTTTTGGAACGAAAAAGAACTTATCTTTTTCTATAAGTGGATTACTATTAACCTCATCCATTAATATTTTTAAATCCTCAGGATTTTCAAAATCTAAATTTATATAGGAATTATACATCGTAAGTCCATCTAAATATTTATCATTTACTATTATTGTCCCTATATTTCCTTGCATCATAGTATTATTAAAATTAACATAAACAACCTTACTCTTATCAAACTCTAATTGATTATTGTTTAAATTAATTTTTCTTCCATCTTCTAAATACATATTTATATATTTATAGCAAATCTCATCATTAAGAAATAAGCCAAAACTTTTATCATTTAATATAATAGGTTCTTTACCTATTAATTTCATTTCTTCATTAAAATCACTAAGTCCTACAACTTTAACATCAACATTTGCTGTGACTGGATATAAATTTTTTAATTCATTAACTAGTTCTTCATTAAATAGTTCCTTATAACCAATGCCACTATTGTATTGTTTATATGCTGAAAATTTACTTGTAAATTTATTCAAATCAATATTTGCATCCATAAATACTTTTTCAATATCAGTTTTATTTATCTCATCCTGAACTGTAGCATCATGTGGTGTTAATTCTTTTCCTTGAGAACTAACGGCAAAATTTATTCCAAGTCCTCCAGATAAAGTACAAATAGCTAAAAATAACATAAGACAAATAAAAGACATAGAAATAAAGTTTGTATTAATCTTGCTATTAATTTGTCTTAATAAAAACATATTAAGCTTTTTAAAGTAATATCTTTTACTACTTTGTACTAGCTTAAGTAAAAAACCTGTAAGTGACATAAAGAATAAAAATGTACCTATTATACCTAATATTACACATATAAACATAGTTACTGTAATAGCTGCAGCACCACCTTTAATTAAAATAACATAGGCTGAAATGTTTGTTATAACACTTAATATAAATAATACTACTGAAATCTTTAATCCTATTACTTTTGTTTCTTCATTTTTTCTAGAAGCATAAATTAAATCTATTAACTTAACCTTATTTATTGATCTTGAATTAAATAAGAGAATTATTATATAAATTAATCCAAAGCAAACTATTGTTTTTATGAAAGCTGACTCTGAAAAAATAAACTTAAATGATAGTAGCTTTACTGAAAACATCTTTGCGGTAACTATCGATAAACATTGTGATAATAAAACGCCAAGAAATAATCCTACCCCAAGTGATATAAAACCTATTAGTAGGGTTTCTGCAAACAAAATTCTTGATATTGACTTTCTCTCCATTCCTAGAGTCATATAGACTCCAAGTTCTTTCTTTCGTCTCTTTATTAAAAAATTATTTGCATAAATAATTAAAAATCCTAAAATAAATGAAATGAAGACTGATACTACAGTTATTGCCATACTAATTGTTGTGAATGTTGAACCTTGATATTCACTTAAGTCTAAAAGTAACTTTTGCGACTCTATAGAGTTAAAAGTGTAAAATATACAAACTGCAAAAACTAATGTTAAAAAGTATATAGTATAATCCTTAAGACTTCTTCTAATATTTCTTAAAGATAGCTTAAAATACATCTCTTTGGTCACCCCCAAGAAGAGAAACAACCTCAATTATTTGACTAAAAAACTCTTTTCTAGAATCATTTCCTCTAATTAGTTCATTAAATATCTTACCATCCTTAATGAAAAGAATTCTATTAGCATAACTTGCAGTAAATGCATCATGTGTTACCATCATAATTGTTGCATTCATAGAATTATTTAATATTTCTAAACTTTCTAAAAGCATCTTTGCTGACTTTGAATCAAGTGCTCCTGTAGGTTCATCTGCTAATATTAGCTTTGGATGTGTTACTATAGCTCTTGCTGCTGCTACCCTTTGTTTTTGCCCACCTGACATTTGATACGGAAATTTATTAAGTACAGTTACTATATTAAGCCTTCTTGCAATTTCCTTTATTAAATCATCTATCTCGTTTCCTTTAACATCATTAATTGTAAGTGCTAAAGCAATATTTTCATATGCAGTTAATGTATCTAATAAATTGAAGTCTTGAAATATAAATCCTAGTTCCTCACGCCTAAATTTAGCAAGCTTCTTTTCTTTAATCTTTGTTATGTCTTCTCCTCCTATATAAATATGTCCACTAGTAACATTATCTATAGTTGAAATACAATTAAGAAGTGTAGTTTTTCCACTTCCTGAAGCCCCCATTATTGCAACGTATTCACCTCTCTCTACAGTAAAGCTTATTCCGTTTAAAGCTTTAGTCACATTTCCTTTAGTTCCATAAAATTTATGAATATTGTCAACCTGTAAAATTTTATCCATATTTTATCCCTCCTTTTCCTTATACCTAAATGTTACATTTATTATAAAAGTTTCTCCATTGATATAACTAACATTAACCTTACAGTTTTGTTAGTTTTCTAAAAGTAACATCTTATTTTTAGGAAAAAGAATAGAAACTTTAGTACCCTCCCCTTCCTTTGAGGACAGTTTTATTGAAAGTCCTAATTTATCACATAGATTTTTACAAAGATAAAGCCCTATACCCGTAGATTCTTTAAATTTTCTACCATTTTCACCGGTATAACCTTTTTCAAATGCTTTAATTAGAGTTTTTTCATTCATACCAATACCATTGTCACTAATATTTAAAATTACTTCCCCATTTATTTCTTCAGCTGAAAATTCCAATATATTCTCTTTCTTATGATAATACTTAATAGAATTGCTAATTATCTGATTTAAAATGAACTGCAGCCACTTTGTATCTGAGAATACTTCTTTTCTTAGTTTAGACTTTACTATTTTTACTTTTCTTTGAATTAAATATCTTGAATTCTTTCTTATAGCAGCATTAACTTCCTCTTCAAGATTTAATATTTTAATTATATAATCCTTCTCTACACTATTAAGCCTAGTATAAAATAAAGTCTGCTCTATATAATCATCAACCTTATTTATCTCATCTAGTATAATCTCAGTAACAGGGGATGGATTATTTTCTATTATTAGCTTAGTTGATGCTATTGGAGTCTTTACCTCATGCACCCAAAGCTCAATATACTCCCTATATTCTTTATTTTTTAACTCAATTTTAGAAATTCTATCATTCATTGACTTATTACATTCTTTTAAAATTTTATAAAACTCACTACTCTCCTTAGAGTTAGGAGCATCTATCATTTCACTTAATAAATATTTTTCTTCAAGTAAATCTATTTGATCTCTTAAGTTATCTATATAACTATAAGTCTTTTTATACTCAATAAAAAGGTAAAGAAAATTGCATATTGTATACAGTATAGCTATTAAAAATACTGCATAATAACTTACATCTAAAGCTAAAAATAGTCCAATATGTAATAACACAATTAAAAGTGTAAATATAATAAATAAAAATCTATCTTTTAAATATATTAAGAATCTCATTGTAGAATATAACCTTGTCCTCTCTTAGTTTGTAATATATCAACAGCTCCTATTGACTCCATCTTTTTTCTAAGCCTATTTATATTAACTGTTAATGTATTATCATCTACAAATTCATCAGACTGCCATAATTCATCCATAAGTTTATTTCTTGAGACTATCTTTTCTTTATTTTTAATAAGAGAATAAAGTATTTTTGATTCATTTTTTGTTAAATCAATCTTTTCACCATTAAACTCTATAAGGCTTTGAGAGATGTTAAATTTTAGCCCTTTAAACTCTAAAAAGTCCATATCTATATTCTGATACATTCTTCTTAAAACAGATGAAATCCTAGCTAATAAAATCTGAGTATTATAGGGTTTTGTAATAAAATCATCTGCTCCTAGATTCATACTCATAAGTTCATCCATTTCACTTTGTCTACTAGTAACTACTATAATAGGTACATTAGAATGCTTTCTTATTTCTCTGCATATGTAATACCCATCATAGTAAGGTAAATTAATATCAAGTAAAATAAGATTCGATTTACTTGCTATTGCACGCTCTACTATATTTTCAAAATCCGTAGATGAAGTACAATTATAGCCATATCTACTTAAAAATATAGCTAGCTCTTCCCTTATTGTTTTATCATCTTCAATAATAAAAATATTCTCCATACTAATTACTCCTAATCTATATAATCATAATCTTTCCTACACACATAAATTTTATAGCTTATATACCAATGTGTCTACTTTTTATACTCCAAATAAAAATAGAAGGAGTTGATTATATCCTTCTATTTACACTAATTTTTATTTTCTTTTATAACATCTTCAAGCCTATCTAATCTTATTTTCATTTCTTTTCTTCTTTTTCAATATACTTAAATTGTACCTCACCCTTTGAATTTCTATTAACCTCATAGCCACCCTTTACTATGCTGTTATATAATTCTTCCCTACTTTTAGAAAATCCATCTCTTTTAACTAAAATTGAATATTCAACATCATTTATATAGGTACTTATTGATATTTCACTAAGACCTTTATATCCATTGCTCTCTGCATACTTACTAATATCAGAAGCCAAATCCACAAACCTATCTCTATAATCTCCATCCATTCCATCATGTAAATTTAATTGTATCAAAAACTTATCATCTAGCTCCTTAGAATATTGGATATCTCTATCCTTGTATTTTCCTTGGATTATATTGAAATATGCAAATAAATACTCATTCTTATTTCCATCTTTATTAAAAGAAACTTTATCCTTAAGACCTTCTTTAAAATCCTCTTCAACCTTTTTATTAAACCTATTATTAAGTTCAACATCCTCTATAAATCCATTTTCCTTATATAAGTCTATAATATCTCCATTCTTACTTAAGGTTATATTATAATCTAATCCTTCCTCTGCAGATATAACCCTTCCATAATACTCATTAAACTTAAAGTTATATCCTACATCTTTTATTATAAAATCCCTGTCACTATAATTCTCTTCTATATATTTATTTAGCTTATTTTTAGCAATTCCCTTACTTATGGGATTACTATTAAAAGCATTATATATAGAAAATAAGAAAGCTAATATTCCAACTAAAATAACAAAATAAATTATCTTTTTAAGATTAAATTTCACTTTCATTTTACCTCCTATTTATCTAAAAAAATTTTTTCTATTAATATTCCTATAACAACACCTATAAAGGTGAATCCCATAAAAAATAGTGCAAATATAGCATTACCATAGGTATAGCTTATATAATCCCAAAGAGTAACCCCTATATTTTCACCTTGAACGTTTAAATCAAGCAACATCTCAATTGATAGGTTTAGAAATTGAATAATATATATTGAAATTGGTGCTATAAATTTATTCTTAAACTTTAAATATATAACTGTTCCAAATATAGGTAACAAGAAAAATCCATTGAAAATTAAACTTCCAGAGGTTAGTAATGTTGCTAATACTCCTCCAACTATAGAACAAATTAATAGCTTACTAGTATTGCTCCTCTTAATATCCTGTACTATTTTCTGTTCTACCTTATCGTCAACCTCATAATTATCAACTACATTTTTATCTAAAAAACACTCATCTGATAAACTATTTAAATAATCATTACATTCACTGCATTTTTTTATGTGATGTTCTATTATTTCATTACTCTCTTCAGAAGATAATCCATCTATATATAAAGTCATTAAATCCCTAATAACTTTGCAGTCAACCATACTCATACTATATCTCCCCTTTATTCTCAATTAAAGCTTTAAGTTTTACTTTTCCTCTATGAAAAACAACCCTAACCCAAGATTCTTTTCTTTTCATTATTTCACTTATCTCCTTATAAGATAACTTGTTTACTGACCTCATTAAAATTACTTCTCTATATGGTTCTTCTATCCTGTCTATAAGCTTAAATAAATCTCTAAGATCTTCCTCCTGTATAATTCTTTCATCACTTTTATCCTGCTGTACTAATTTATTATTAAAATCATAATCATGTATATGATTTCTCTTATTTTTATCCCTAAGCCATGAAAGGTAAACATTTTTGCTAATAGAGTATATCCAAGTAGATACCATAGATTCTCCTCTAAACTTTTCTATATTTTTAATAGCAAGATAGAAGGTTTCCTGTAACAACTCCTCTGCTACAAGTGAATCCTTACATAAATAGAGAAGATAACTATAAATTTTTTTATTGTAAAGTTTATAAAGCTTATTAAAATCCTCCATCTTATCCCCCTCTCATATTATTAGTGTATATTAATCCAATTTTGTTTCAAATAAATAATAGAAAATTTCATTTTTTTTATTTATAATTAGTTTATATATAACAAAAGATAGGAGAAAACTATGGATAGAAAAATAATATTTTTTGATATTGATGGAACAATTTTAGATGAGGAAACAAATAAAATACCAGGGAGTGCACTAGAAGCAATAGGAAAACTTAAAGAAAATGGTCATTTAGCTATTATTAATACTGGGAGAACCAAAGTTATACTACCTGAATTAATTAAGAACTCAGGCTTTAATGGGTATATTTGTGGTTGCGGAACTTATATAGAATGCGATGGACAAGTTTTATTAGACAACGAACTTGGACATGCCCTTTCAAAAGAAATTGCATTAGACTTTAAAGAGTTTAAATTAGATGCAATAGGTGAAGGAAGGGACTTTATATACTTTCCAGAAAAATCTACTATAAAACATAAAGAAGTTTTAAAACTTACTGTTGATTTAGCTGAAGAAGGTTTTTCTTTCAAATCACTTTCTCAATTAGATGAACTTTATTTTGATAAATTTGTGATTTTCTTAAACCAAGACAGTAATTTTGAAGGCTTCTATAATAAACATAAAGATAAGCTTGACTTTATAAAAAGAAGTGATGATTTCTACGAAGTTGTACCTAAAGGTTTTTCTAAAGCAACAGGAATTGAGTTTTTAATTAATCATTTAAATATTCCTCATAAAAACACTTTTGCTATTGGCGATAGTACCAATGATTTATCAATGCTAGAATACGCACATACTAGTATTGCAATGGGGAATAGTAATGAAGCACTACTTCCATTAGTATCTTATGTTACAACTCATATTAATAATGATGGAATCTTTAATGCACTTAAGCATTACAAATTAATTTAAAATAAAAAAGTGACCTTGAACGCTTTAGCCAAGAGGTCACTTTTTTCAGCCATACCACATTTTTGTGTTCTGTGATGACACTATAATTTTTATTTTTTTGTATTACTTCCTACTTCCATCCCTATTAAATATTTTTCTTAAATACATTTCATCAAATATTAACATTAATATAGATCCTATTAATAATATAATAACTAAAAATTCATCAAATAAATTTTCTAAAAATAATTCCAATACCAAAGTGATAATTAGAAATATAATACCAAAAACTATCATACTAAATCCACCAATTTTCTGTGATACCTTCCATGTATCTTGGTTCTTCATTGATAACCTTGTACGATACCCATATACCCAATTAGAATTTTTTGAAGGAAAAAGATACATGATAACTCCACCTATAATTAATATAGCTGATACAATAAATCCCACCATAATATCATCTCCACTTTATATTATACTAATATTTTATTCAATAAAACATTTGTTAATCCTTATATAATTGAAAGAAGAGAAATATAATTTTTATTTCTCTTCTAAACTGCTAGTTATTTAATTTATATACCTAAAAGTTGATCTACAACTCCTATAAGTTCTTCTATCTCTGGCTTACTTAATTGAGCATCAGCTCCAACAGATTCTCCTTTGTGCCTTAAATCATCAGTAATTAATGATGAGAATATAATTACTGGTAATCTCTTTAACACTTCATCTTCTTTAACCTTTCTAGTTAAAGTTAATCCATCCATTTGTGGCATCTCAATATCTGTAATAAGAAGTTGAACTTCTTTAACAAAGGATTTTCCTAAGTCTTTCTTTAATCCTTCAAGATAGTCTAAAGCTTGTTCTCCATCATCAAATATCTTCATATTTGTAAATCCTGCTTTAGTTAAAGTTTCCTTTAACAGCTTCCTAATTAATGGGGAATCGTCAGCTAAAACTAACTTAAGGTCAGATCTATCCTTATATTCTACAGAAACAAGTCTATCTTCACTAATACCAGACTTAGGACTAATATCTGTTACTATCTTTTCAAAATCTAACATAACTATAATTTTTCCATTTAAAACAATATTCCCAACTGCTAATGACTCATCAAACATATTATTTGGCTTTCTTATCTCGCTCCACTTAATACGATGAACTCCTATAATATCATCAATATTAAATGCTACCTTAACCTTATTAAATTCACATACTATTAATCTTTGTCCTAATTCGCTAGACTTTTCTCTATTTAAAATATATTTCAAATCAATTACTGGAAGTATTTCATCTCTACATAAAATTAATCCAGCTATTTCTTTTTTGCTTTCAGGCATTTTAGTTACACCACTTGCTGGCATATCAATAATTTCCTTAACCTTTATTACATTTATTGCATAATTAACGTCGTTAGCTCTAAATTCGATTACTTCTACTTCTCCAGTACCTGATTCTAATAAAATATCACTAGTCATATTACCTCTCCTCACTTGTAAGTATAATATATTCTCGTTAAGAAACAGCATAAACTTTACAGTAATATTTCTTCATCTTCACAGAAATATGGTTCTCCAGTTCCATCTATTTTCCAAGGAGAATTACTACTCTCTCTTATTAAAATAAATCCTTTTTCGTCAATACCACTATCAATTGGCATAATAGAGTCATCTACATACTTTTTATCATATTTCACCCTAAAAATTATCACATTGTTTATATCAATATTCCTCATATTTCCTCTACCATCATTTAAATAATTATGGTAGTTTCTCTTATCTTTTAATAAAGCAACCTCTTTAATTTCTGCACTATTAATATTGGTTAACATAAAATTTGTATCTTTATAAACTTCTGTGTAACATTTTTTAAACTCTTCTTCATTTCTATCATTCTCATATTTAAATGAATTTTTAATAACATCTAACCCCTCATTGATTTCATTATCACTAAAACCAACTTCTTCCTTTGTTATATTACATGCTATAATTCCCATATTCATAATCACAATAAATATCATTAAGATAACTCTTCTTAGATTTCCTCTCATACTAACACCTCTTATATTTATTATAGCCAAGTTATTACATACTTTTATACTTAAAAAAGAAATAAAAGGGGCTGTATCAGATTAAGGTTTTTTACCTTAGGCTGATACAGCCTTATTTTTATAATTTTAAATTTTATTCA
>OIFK01000191.1_pt1 | contig 40042 bp, 38 predicted proteins | sample 1582071 | NCBI WGS metagenome assembly OIFK01 (sample SAMN07501052, study PRJEB24779) | human gut metagenome | isolation source: stool | host: human infant | place: USA: Pittsburgh, PA | reverse complement strand
AAGCGGATGCAAACGTTGAAGTCTGGATGCTGTTTACCGATATCGTGCTCATCTACCTTGCACTGATGCTGGTGCGTTTCGGCTGGCTGTGGACGATGAAGAAATTCAGCGTTCGCTTCCTGACCAAAAAGCCGATGGAGTTTGGCTCCTGGACTACGCGCGAGCTGCTGATTGCCTCATTCGCGGGCGTTCGCGGGGCGATCACCCTTGCTGGTGTCCTCTCCATTCCTCTGCTGCTGCCGACGGGTGACGTCTTCCCGGCGCGCTACGAGCTGGTGTTCCTGGCGGCGGGCGTGATCCTCTTCTCCCTGTTTGTCGGCGTGATTATGCTGCCGATTCTGCTGCAACATATTGACGCAGGGGACTCCTCGCAACAGCACAAAGAAGAGCGGATTGCCCGTGCGGCGACGGCGGAAGTGGCGATTGTCGCCATCGAGAAGATGGAGGAGCGTCTGGCCGCCGATGCCGAAGAGAACATTGATAACCAGCTGCTGAAGGAAGTCAGTTCACGCGTGATCGGTAATTTGCGTCGCCGTGCTGACGGACGTAACGACGTGGAAAGTTCGTTGCAGGAAGAGAACCTCGAACGCCGTTTCCGCCTGGCGGCGCTGCGCTCCGAGCGTGCCGAGCTGTATCACCTGCGCGCCACGCGGCAGATCAGCAACGAGACGTTGCAAAAGCTGCTGCACGATCTGGACCTGCTGGAAGCGTTGTTGATAGAGAATCAGTAGCGCGCTTTGCCCCCTCACCCTATGGGGAGAGGGGTTGGGGTGAGGGGTCAGGGCACCCAAAACCCCTCACAGCATTGCAACCACGCCTGCGCGCTGTGCGACAGATAGACCCCTTCACGCCAGATCATCCCCAGCTGCCAGTGCAGGTCGCTCTCCAGCGGGATCCAGCGCAGCGTGTTTTTATCCAGCCGCTCGCAGATCGGCTGCGGCAGAATGGCAATCCCCACGCCCGCCTGTACCATCGCCGCCAGAAAATCCCACTGGCCGCTGCGCACCGCAATGCGCGGCTTTACGTTGTGCTGGTTAAACAGCGCCATCAGCTGGCGGCTTAAGGCAAAATCTTCGTTGTAAATCAGCAGCGGGTGTTCGCCGAGCAGCTCGGGTTTTACTGCGTCTATCTTCAGCCAGTCGCCGGAGCGCGGCACCAGCACGCACAGCGGGTGGCTGAACAGCGGCAGCGTCGCCAGGCCGCTTTCCTCCTCTACGGGAAGGGCCGTCATGGCCACATCCAGTTCACCGTTCATCACCGCCTGCTGCACGGTCAGGCCGCCAAATTCCGAAATTTTTAGCTCAACGCCGGGATAGCGCTGACGAAACAGGCTTATCGGCCCGGCCATCATCATGCCGACCATCGGCGGAATACCGAGCCGCAGCAGCCCTTTTGTCAGGTGGTTGATGTCCCCAAGCTCGGCCTCCAGCTGGCGGAACTCTGCCAGAATGGCCAGCCCGCGCTCGAACACTACGCGACCGGTATCGGTCAGCAGTAGCTTGCGCCCGTCGCGGATCAGCAGCGTACAGTTCAGCTCATCTTCGAGGTTTTTCAGCATCTTGCTGATGGTCGGCTGGGTTACGAATAACTTCTCCGCTGCGCGAGTAAAACTTTGCTGGCGAACCACCTCGACAAAATAGCGCAGCGTTCTTATGTCCATGATTATTCCTCGAAACTATACCTTCGATGATTTTAATTCATTTCAGTCGATACCGTACGCTCACTATACTGGCGCCTCGTCTCATTTCTGAGGAAAACCCCCATGGCCGTGGCGTTAAGCCGTGTTACGCCTGCCGTTGTGCAACGACTTCAGGTACCGGTTCAGGTACTGCTCTACGCGGGACTGTTTGTTTTCGCGGAATATCTTGTCGACTGGCTGCATCTGCCTTTACCCGCCAACCTGGTGGGGATGGTGCTGATGCTGACGCTGATCCTCTGTCGCGCGTTGCCCCTTAACTGGGTGCGCGCCGGGGCGCGCTGGCTGCTGGCGGAGATGCTATTGTTCTTTGTGCCGGCCGTGGTGGCGGTGGTGAATTATGCACAACTGCTGATGGTCGACGGCTGGCGCATCTTTGCGGTTATCGCCCTGAGCACGCTGATGGTGCTGGGCGCCACCGCCTGGGTGGTGGATAAGGTGTATCGCTTTGAAATCAGCAGGCAGAAGCATGACTAACTTTCAGATAAGCCTGCTGTGCCTGATTGCGACAGTTGTCATCTACTTTGCCAACAAGCGCCTGTATCGCCGCTTTCGCGCGCTGCCGCTGATGCCGTTGGTCTTTACGCCGATCCTGCTGGTGCTGATGCTGGTCTTCGGCCATATCTCCTGGCAGAACTACATTGGCGAATCCCACTGGCTGCTGTGGCTGCTCGGCCCGGCGACCATCGCCTTCGCCGTACCCGTTTATGACAACCTCGCTATTATCAGACGCCACTGGATGTCGCTCAGCGCGGGCGTCGTCACCGCGACGGTGGTGGCGGTGTGCAGCTCGGTCTGGCTGGCGCGCCTGTTTACCCTGTCGGATGAAATCCAGCGCAGCCTGGCGGTGCGTTCGGTGACCACGCCGTTTGCGCTGGCAGCCGCCAAACCGCTCGGTGGCCAGCCGGATCTGGTGGCGCTGTTTGTGGTGGTGACGGGCGTCTTTGGGATGGCGGTGGGCGATATGCTGTTTCTGCGGCTTTCTATTCGGGAAGGAATGGCCAAAGGCGCGGGATTTGGCGCGGCGTCGCACGGCGCGGGCACGGCACGTTCCTATGAGCTGGGACAGCAGGAGGGCGTTGTCGCGAGCCTGGTGATGATGCTTTCGGGCGTCACGATGGTGCTGATCGCACCGCTGGTGGCGTGGGTGATGTTTTAAGCTCCCCGGCCAGAATGGCCGGGGAGAAAGGTTTAGTGCGCGCGGCCCTGCTCAACGCCAAGACCGGTTTGTGAACGAATAAACTGGGCGCGGAATTTCTCGCGCTCCAGGTTACCTTCCGGCGAATTGTCGGTAGCCGAGAAGACCCAGATACCGACAAACGCCACGGCAATGGAGAACAGCGCCGGGTATTCATACGGGAAGATAGCGCTTTCGTGACCGAGGATCTGCACCCAAATCGTTGGGCCCAGAATCATCAGGATCACCGCCGTCAGCAGCCCCAGCCAGCCGCCAATCATCGCCCCACGGGTGGTCAGTTTTGACCAGTACATTGAGAGCAGAATGATCGGGAAGTTACAGCTTGCCGCAATCGAGAAGGCCAGCCCGACCATAAAGGCGATGTTCTGCTTCTCGAACAAAATCCCCAGCAGGATGGCGACGACGCCCAGCACCAGCACGGTGATTTTGGAGACTTTTAGCTCATCGCGCTCGCTCGCGCCTTTACGGAAAACGTTGGCGTAGAGGTCATGCGAGACCGCCGACGCGCCGGCCAGCGTCAGCCCTGCAACCACCGCGAGGATGGTGGCGAAGGCCACGGCAGAGATAAAGCCAAGGAACAGGTTGCCGCCCACCGCGTCGGCCAGATGCACCGCCGCCATGTTGTTACCGCCGATAAGCGCGCCCGCCGCGTCTTTAAACGCCGGGTTCGCCCCCACAAGCATGATCGCGCCAAAGCCGATAATAAAGGTCAGGATATAGAAGTAACCCATAAACCCGGTGGCGTAGAACACGCTCTTACGCGCTTCACGCGCATCTGACACCGTGAAGAAGCGCATCAGGATATGCGGCAGACCTGCGGTACCGAACATCAGGCCGAGACCGAGCGAGAGCGCGGATATCGGATCTTTCACCAGCCCACCCGGGCTCATGATCGCTTCCCCTTTCGGATGCACTGACATGGCTTCGGTAAACAGATTATTGAAGCTGAACCCAACGTGCTTCATCACCATAAAGGCCATAAAGCTGGCGCCGAACAGCAGCAGTACCGCTTTGATGATCTGTACCCAGGTGGTGGCCAGCATGCCGCCGAACAGGACATACATCACCATCAGCACGCCCACCAGCACCACCGCGATGTGGTAGTTCAGGCCGAACAGCAGCTCGATCAGCTTACCCGCACCCACCATCTGCGCAATCAGGTACAGCGCCACCACCACCAGCGAACCGCAGGCGGAGAGGGTACGAATCGGCCCCTGCTTTAGGCGATAGGAGGCGACGTCAGCAAAGGTATAGCGCCCCAGGTTACGCAGGCGCTCGGCAATCAGGAACAGAATGATCGGCCAGCCGACAAGGAAGCCGAGGGAGTAGATCAGGCCGTCATACCCTGAGGTATACACCAGCGCGGAGATCCCAAGGAACGAGGCGGCAGACATAAAGTCTCCCGCAATCGCCAGACCGTTCTGGAAGCCGGTGATGTTGCCGCCCGCGGTGTAGTAATCGTTACGGGAGCGCACGCGTTTCGACGCCCAGTAGGTGATATACAGCGTCAGCACCACGAAAATCAGGAACATGATAATCGCCTGCCAGTTGGTTGGCTGGCGCTGGACCTCGCCGGTAATGGCATCTGCTGCATGGGCAGCAAAGGGAAGTGTGGCGGCGAGCGCCGTCAGAATTCTCTTCATGATGCTTTTACCTCGCGCAGAACTTCTCTGTTAAGACGATCGAATTCACCGTTCGCACGCCAGACGTACACACCCGTGAGCACAAACGAAATGATGATAACGCCAATCCCAATCGGAATACCGCGCGTGACGCTGGTACCCTCATGCAGCGGGGTGCCCAGCCAGTGCGGCGCAAAGGCGATCAGCAGAATAAAGCCGACGTAGATAATTAGCATGATGATGGAAAGCAAGAAGGCAAACCGTTGCCGTTTTTCGACCAGCTCCCTGTAGTGCGCACTATTCTCTATCTGCTGACAAATATCGTTATTCATCACAGAAATCTCCAGAAGTAAGGTTGGTTTGTTTTATCCCCTCTCCCCTATGGGGAGAGGGTTAGGGTGAGGGGAGAGGGAGAAAAAAATTATGAAGGCATTGCGATGGCCTGCTTCTCTTCGAGCAGTTTGTCCACCACGCCAGGATCCGCGAGCGTTGAGGTATCACCGAGGTTGCTGGTGTCGCCTGCCGCGATTTTGCGCAGGATACGGCGCATAATCTTGCCGGAACGGGTTTTCGGCAGCGAGTCGGTCCAGTGCAGCACGTCCGGCGTGGCAAGCGGGCCGATCTCTTTACGCACCCAGTTGCGCACCTCGGTATACAGCTCTGGCGACGGCTCTTCGCCGTGGTTCAGGGTGACGTAGGCGTAGATCGCCTGGCCTTTGATGTTGTGCGGAATGCCGACAACCGCCGCTTCGGCAATCTTCGGATGCGACACCAGCGCAGACTCAATCTCCGCCGTGCCCAGACGGTGGCCAGAGACGTTCAGCACGTCGTCCACGCGTCCGGTGATCCAGTAATAACCGTCTTCATCCCGGCGCGCGCCGTCGCCGCTGAAGTACATGTTTTTGAAGGTCGAGAAGTAGGTCTGCTCGAAGCGCTCGTGGTCGCCGAACAGGGTACGCGCCTGGCCAGGCCAGGAATCGACGATCACCAGATTGCCCTCGGTGGCGCCTTCCTGCGGATTGCCTTCGTTATCCACCAGCGCAGGCTGTACGCCGAAGAACGGACGGGTGGCCGAACCGGCTTTCAGCTGCGTGGCGCCCGGCATCGGGGTGATCATAAAGCCGCCGGTTTCGGTCTGCCACCAGGTGTCCATCACCGGGCACTTCTCGTTGCCGATCTTCTTCCAGTACCACTCCCAGGCTTCCGGGTTGATCGGCTCGCCCACGGAGCCGAGGATGCGCAGGGAAGAGCGGTCCGTGCCTTCGATGGCTTTATCGCCTTCCGCCATTAATGCGCGGATCGCCGTTGGCGCGGTGTAGAGAATGTTGACCTGATGCTTATCAACCACCTGGCACATACGCGCCGGCGTTGGCCAGTTCGGTACGCCTTCAAACATCAGCGTCGTTGCGCCGCAGGCCAGCGGGCCGTACAGCAGGTAGCTGTGGCCGGTGACCCAGCCCACGTCGGCGGTACACCAGTAGATGTCGCCCGGATGGTAGTCGAAAACGTATTTAAAGGTGGTGGCCGCGTAAACCAGATAGCCGCCGGTGGTATGCAGCACGCCTTTCGGCTTACCGGTGGAGCCGGAGGTATAAAGAATAAACAGCGGATCTTCCGCGTTCATCTCTTCCGGCTGATGCTGGTCGCTCGCTTTTTCAATCAGATCGCTCCACCACAGGTCACGCCCCTCGTGCCAGTCGATTTTGCCGCCCGTGCGTTTGAAGACAATGACGTTACTGATGGATTTCACGTTCGGGTTTTTCAGCGCTTCATCAACGTTTTTCTTCAGCGGAATACCGCGCCCGGCGCGCACGCCCTCGTCAGCGGTGATCACCAGCTTCGAATTCGAGTCGACAATACGCCCGGCAACCGCCTCCGGCGAGAAGCCGCCGAAGATAACGGAGTGGATCGCGCCGATGCGCGCGCAGGCCAGCATAGCCACCGCCGCTTCCGGCACCATTGGCATATAGATCGCCACTACATCGCCTTTTTTAATGCCCTGGGCCAGCAGCACGTTGGCAAAGCGGCACACGTCGCGATGCAGTTCTTTATACGAGATGTGTTTACTCTGAGAGGCATCGTCGCCTTCCCAGATGATGGCCGTTTCGTTGCCGCGTTCGGCAAGATGGCGGTCCAGGCAGTTCGCCGCCAGGTTCAGCGTGCCGTCTTCATACCATTTAATGGAGACGTTGCCCGGCGCGAAAGAGGTGTTCTTTACCTTCTGATAAGGTTTGATCCAGTCGAGGATGTGACCCTGCTCACCCCAGAACGCGTCAGGGCTGGAAACGGACTGCTGGTATTTCTCCTGGTACTGCTCCGGACTTATCAGGCAACGGTCCGCAATGTTTGCGGGAATGTCGTGTTTGTGTATTTGGCTCATGGCTTTTTTTCTCCTTGTAAGATGTTAATAATATGTCGCAAAAACGTTAATAGTAGGGGCTTTACAAGCTTTGTTTAGTATTTGGGCGACAGATCACGCAATGTCTGAAGAGTATGAAAATTGAGCGAATGAAACTTTGAAGGGAAATAATTCATCTAAAGAATTATTCACTTTTTTGAAGTGAAAATATTTTGTATAACAAACGGTTATTTATGCGAATTGCTATAAATTACCGTCAATGACACTTTTTGCAGTGAAATGCCTTGTTCTTTAAGGCTTGCGCAGCATGCCGTGCAAATGATACTCATACGGCGCGTTAAAAAATCCCATAAACCAACGCAACACAATTCATACCCTTTCAGTATGTCTCCATAATCATGCAGTTTTGATGGTGCGGAGATTTCATTGAGGAAGTCAGTTTCTATGAAAAATTTGAAAGTCAGCCTGGCCTGGCAGATCCTGCTGGCCCTTGTGCTGGGCATCTTGCTGGGCAGTTACCTCCATTATCATAGCGACAGTCGCGAGTGGCTGATTGCGAACCTTCTCTCCCCTGCGGGCGATATCTTTATTCATCTGATCAAGATGATTGTTGTGCCGATTGTGATCTCGACGCTGGTGGTCGGTATCGCGGGTGTTGGTGATGCGAAACAGTTAGGCCGCATCGGCGTTAAAACCATTCTCTATTTCGAAGTGATCACCACGGTTGCCATCGTTCTTGGCATCACCCTGGCGAACGTGTTCCAGCCTGGTGCCGGGATCGATATGTCGCAGCTGGCGACGGTGGATATTTCGAAATACCAAAGCACAACCGCCGATGTGCAGAGCCATTCGCATGGGTTGATGGGGACTATTCTCTCGCTGGTACCGACCAACATTATCGCGTCCATGGCGAAGGGCGAGATGCTGCCGATCATCTTCTTCTCGGTACTCTTTGGCCTGGGGCTTTCTTCCCTGCCCGCGACGCACCGTGAACCGCTGGTGACCGTGTTCCGCTCTATCTCCGAAACCATGTTCAAAGTCACCCACATGGTGATGCGTTATGCGCCAGTCGGGGTATTCGCGCTGATTGCGGTGACCGTAGCGAACTTCGGCTTTGCCTCCCTGTGGCCGCTGGCGAAGCTGGTGATTCTGGTGCACTTCGCGATTCTGTTCTTCGCGCTGGTGGTGCTGGGCATTGTGGCGCGCCTGTGCGGGCTCAGCATCTGGATCCTGATCCGCATCCTGAAGGATGAGCTGATTCTGGCGTACTCCACGGCAAGCTCCGAGAGCGTACTGCCGCGTATCATTGAGAAGATGGAGGCCTACGGTGCGCCGGCGTCCATTACCAGCTTCGTTGTACCGACCGGTTACTCCTTCAATCTGGATGGTTCAACGCTGTATCAGAGTATTGCAGCGATCTTTATCGCGCAGCTGTACGGCATTGACCTGTCGCTGTGGCAGGAAATCGTGCTGGTTCTGACGCTGATGGTGACTTCAAAAGGGATCGCAGGCGTGCCGGGCGTCTCCTTCGTGGTGCTGCTGGCGACGCTGGGCAGCGTCGGTATTCCGCTGGAAGGCCTGGCGTTTATTGCCGGTGTGGACCGTATCCTCGACATGGCGCGTACCGCGCTGAACGTGGTGGGTAATGCCCTGGCGGTACTGGTAATCGCTAAGTGGGAACACAAGTTCGACCGTAAAAAAGCGCTGGCGTATGAACGCGAGGTACTGGGTCGTTTTGATAAAACGGCTGACCAGTGATGTAAAAAGCCGGGTGGCGGCTTCGTCTTACCGGGCCTACATAAGCCGTAGGCCCGGTAAGCGCAGCGCCACCGGGCAACAATTTACTCCCCGCTCAATGCATCAAACTCTTCACACCCGGTATCAAACCCTTCGGTACAGCTCAGGTTTAACCAGTAAAGCGCTTTCTGCTTATTCGGTGTGATAAAGCCTTTCTCACCCTGCCTGAACAGCATTCCTGCCCAGTACTCCGCATAGCCCGTCCGGGACAGAGCCGAACTCCGCTTGAACCACGATGCGGCCTGCACGTCATCCTGAGGAACTTCAACGCCGTTGGCATAGATCAGCCCCAGCAGCTGTTGCGCGTCTACCGCCGAGTCGCTATCGATGTCTTCGGTCGCCGATTGCAGCAGTGCGATGGCCTGCGGGTAGTCGGTTTTGCCCGCCTGCGTGTTCACCAGCACACGCGCCAGCATGATCGCGCCGCGTTTGCTGCCCGCAATGTTTGCCTGTTGGGCCAGGGCTTTAGCCTGCGCATAGTCACCCTGCGAAAAGTGGATTTGCGACAGCAGCGCCATGGCGTCGACATCACCGCCTTTTGCCGCTTTTTCCGCCCACAGCGCCGCCTGCGCGCTGTCGCCGGAACTGAACCAGGTATCGGCGAGATAATACTGCGCGCGCGCATCGCCCGCTTCAGCCTGCTTTTTATACTGGCTGCCTATCTCATCGGCATGGGCAAACGCGGTTAAAAATAACAACATCAGAAAAAGGATTTTCATGGATTCTTATCATCTGGGTACACGCCGCGCAGTATAATCGCGGCGACAGAAGAAAAAAACGGGTGCGTTAAGACCTCAGCATCCCACAAGCCGGGCGGAACACGCGTTCCGCCCGAAGAGGTTAGCCTGCGTTACAGGCTAATTTCGCCGCCACCTCCTGATGTTCACTCTTTATTGAAAACTCGCAGAGCCTGCCGCGAGTAATAAAGGTAAAGATCACTATCGTCAGGCAAACAATAAAGACGATGCCTAACGCAGTTTTTAATGGCGTCATGCCTTTTACTCCTTGTCAAAAAAAGAATAAGAGGCTACTCTCAACTTGTTGGAGTTGAGGGAGTAGCCTCGGGTTGTACTGCACCCATTTTGTTGGACGATGAAATGGAATAGTCCCTGATATGTCAAAGCCAAAATACCCCTTCGAAAAGCGCCTTGAAGTCGTGAATCACTACTTCACAACTGATGATGGTTACAGGATCATCTCTGCACGTTTTGGTGTGCCTCGAACCCAGGTCAGGACGTGGGTTGCCCTCTATGAAAAACATGGAGAAAAAGGTTTAATTCCCAAACCTAAAGGCGTTAGTGCTGATCCAGAGTTGCGCATTAAGGTCGTGAAAGCCGTGACCGAGCAGCAGATGTCCCTCAATCAGGCTGCTGCTCACTTTATGCTTGCTGGTAGTGGTTCTGTAGCCAAGTGGCTGAAAGTCTATGAGGAGCACGGAGAAGCTGGTTTACGCGCACTCAAGATCGGCACCAAAAGAAACATTACAATGTCAGTTGATCCAGAAAAAGCGGCGTTAGCATTGGAGCTGTCGAAAGACCGACGTATTGAGGATCTTGAAAGACAAGTTCGATTCCTTGAAATGCGGCTTACGTATCTAAAAAAGCTGAAAGCCTTAGCTCATCCCGCGAAAAAGTGAAAGTACTCAACGAGCTAAGGCAGTTTTACCCTCTTGATGAGCTTCTCAAGGCAGCGGAGATACCGCGCAGTACGTTTTATTACCATCTAAAGGCTCTCAGCAAGCCTGATAAGTATGCGGATGTTAAAAAGCGTATTGGTGAGATTTATCACGAGAATAAAGGTCGTTACGGATACCGTAGGGTAACGTTGTCTCTCCATCGAGACGGGGAACGGATTAACCATAAAGCCGTTCAGCGCCTGATGGGAACCCTCTCGCTTAAGGCAGCGATTAAGGTCAAGCGATACAGCTCCTACAGAGGAGAGGTAGGGCAAACCGCCCCCAATGTTCTCCAAAGGGATTTCAAGGCTACACGGCCAAACGAGAAGTGGGTTACCGACGTTACTGAATTTGCAGTCAATGGGCGAAAGCTGTATTTGTCTCCAGTAATAGATCTCTTCAACAACGAAGTTATTTCTTACAGCCTGTCGGAAAGACCTGTGATGAACATGGTCGAGAATATGCTCGATCAGGCATTCAAAAAGCTTAAGCCTCACGAGCATCCTATTCTGCACTCTGACCAGGGATGGCAGTATCGTATGAGAAGGTATCAAAACATCCTTAAAGAACAAGGCATTACACAGAGCATGTCCAGAAAAGGCAATTGTCTGGATAATGCAGTCGTGGAATGTTTCTTTGGAACCTTAAAGTCGGAGTGTTTTTATCTTGACGAGTTCAGTAATATAAGCGAACTGAAGGATGCTGTTACGGAATATATTGACTACTACAACAGCAGAAGAATTAGCCTGAAATTAAAAGGTCTGAGTCCAATTGAATATCGAACCCAGACCTATGTGCCTCGTGTTTAACTGTCCAACTTTTTGGGGTCAGTACAGGTAAATGAAAATTTCCCGGGGCTTTCTACTTTCTGTCCCTCAACAATGCTCAAGACAGAAAGTCTTAAGCACCCGCCGCACATCTTATCCCTCTGAATTAAAATGCAAAGATGTAATTCTATTCTGCGTAAATTACATTATTTCTGCGAGCCGCTTTCCAGAATAATAATTTCTATTTCTTATGAATTAATCGGAAATAAAAAGGGAGTGAATATATCACTCCCTTTATTCAACGATAAATTAACGGCTTCAACCCATTGCGCTTTCGCGCAGTCGGGCTTTCAGCTTGTTATATTCGTCGATCACATACTGTTCCGCAGCGTGTTGATCCGCAATGGGCTCCACGTTTACGGCGCAGTATTTATACTCCGGCGTTTTGGTTATCGGGCTTAAGTTCTCGGTCACCAGCTCGTTGCAGGCGCCAATCCACCACTGGTAGGTCATATAGACTGCCCCTTTGTTCGGACGGTCGCTGACCTGCGCGCGGGTAATGATGCGGCCTTTACGCGAATTCACCCACACCAGCGCTTCATCTTCAATACCGAGCCGTTCGGCATCGGCGGTGTTGATCTGCGCGTAACCCGGTTCATCCGCCAGCGCCGCCAGCGCGGCGCAGTTGCCGGTCATGGAACGGCAGGAGTAGTGGCCCACTTCACGCACGGTGGAGAGCACCATCGGATACTCGTCGGTGAGCTTATCGATCGGCGCGACCCAGTCGCAGGTGAAGAACTGCGCCAGCCCGTTCGGGGTGTCGAACTTCTCTTTAAAGAGGTATGACGTCCCCTGATCGGATTCTGACTCATCCCGGCACGGCCACTGGATGTAGCCCAGCTCACCCATTTTTTCATAGGTTGCCCCATAAAAGTCCGGGCACAGATGCCGCAACTCGTCCCAGATCTCCTGGGTGTTGTTGTAGTGCATCGGGTAGCCCATGCGGGTGGCGATTTCGCTGATGATCTGCCAGTCCGTTTTCAGATCCCATTTCGGCTCGACGGCCTTGAAGAAGCGCTGGAAGCCGCGGTCTGCCGCCGTATAGACACCTTCATGCTCGCCCCAGGAGGTCGACGGCAAAATCACATCCGCCGCTGCCGCGGTTTTGGTCATAAAGATATCCTGAACAATCACCAGCTCCAGATCCTCAAAGCCTTTGCGCACTGCGGACAGTTCGGCGTCGGTCTGGAGCGGATCTTCACCCATGATGTAGGCCGCACGCACTTCACCGTGCGCCGCGCGGTGCGGCAGCTCGCTGATGCGATACCCGGTGTGTGCCGGCAGGCTCTCCACGCCCCAGGCCTTCGCAAACTTCTCGCGGTTTTCCGGGAATTTGACGTACTGGTAGCCCGGATAGGTATCCGGCAGCGCGCCCATATCACACGCACCCTGCACGTTATTCTGACCACGCACCGGGTTCACGCCCACATGCGCTTTACCCAGATTGCCGGTCAGCATGGCGAGGCTGGTGAGCGAGCGCACGGTTTCCACGCCCTGGTAGAACTGGGTCACGCCCATGCCCCAGAGAATGGCGGCGGTTTTTGCCCCGGCATATATTCTGGCCGCCTGACGAATCTCCTGCGCGCTGACGCCGGTTATCGCTTCGACGGATTCAGGCGTATAGCCCTCGACTATTTTCTTATACTCTTCAAAGCCTTCTGTACGGGTCGCGACAAACGCCTGGTCGTACAGGTTCTCCTCAATAATGACGTGCCCCATTGCGTTCAACAGCGCGATGTTTGAACCGTTTTTCAATGCAATGTGCATATCCGCAATGCGCGCGGTTTCAATTTTGCGCGGATCGCAGACGATGATTTTCGCCCCATTCTGTTTAGCGCGAATAACGTGGTTCGCGACGATAGGGTGAGAATCCGCCGGGTTATAACCAAAGATGAAGACGAGATCGGTATTATCTATCTCGTTGATGGCATTACTCATTGCGCCGTTACCGACCGACTGGTGCAGACCTGCAACCGATGGGCCGTGTCAGACGCGAGCGCAGCAGTCGACGTTATTGGTACCAATAACGGCGCGCGCGAATTTTTGCATCACATAGTTGGTTTCATTCCCGGTTCCGCGTGAGGAGCCGGTGGTCTGAATCGCATCCGGGCCATACTTGGCCTTGATGGCGCTGAGGCGCGTGGCGACGTAATCCAGCGCTTCATTCCAGGAGACGGCTTCCAGCTTGCCGCCGCGCTCGCGGCGGATCATAGGGGTTTTCAGGCGCGGGGTGAGGATTTGGGTATCGTTAATAAAATCCCAGCCGTAATATCCTTTCAGGCACAGCGTGCCCTGATTGGTTTTACCCTGCGCCGCTTCCGCCCGGACGATTTTGCCGTTATTGACCACCAGGTGGATCTTGCAACCTGAGGCACAATAAGGGCAAACCGTGACGACTTTTTTCATCACTTTGCTCCAGTTAAACAGTTCTTACCTGCCCAATATGCAGCTTCTATGCCATGTTTTTATTATGGGTATTTCCTGACTTTACGACCCTTTGCGTGGCAAAACCCTGACGAAAAACAGCCAATCGTCAAAATTGACGTGTCGAAAGGGCAGGGGATGTGACATGGATTGAATTTCCGTCACGTAAAAAACAATTCGGCTGGAGCCGGCGGCAGAATGGTTCAGACTTAACATAATTCCCTGACGGAAGCATGCGATGAAACCGGCGATTCTGGTGGTTGACGATGATGTCGCAGTCTGCGAACTGCTACAGGATGTGCTCAGCGAGCACGTCTTTACCGTACTGACGTGTCACTCTGGGCAGGACGCGGTGAACCGTGTCCAGCAGGACTCCGGCATTGCGCTGGTTCTGCTGGACATGATGCTGCCGGATATCAACGGATTACAGGTTTTACTGCAACTGCAAAAGCAGCGACCATCGCTACCGGTGGTAATGCTGACGGGGCTGGGAAGTGAATCAGATGTGGTCGTCGGGCTGGAAATGGGCGCTGATGATTACATCGGAAAACCGTTCAATCCGCGCGTGGTGGTCGCCCGCGTTAAGGCGGTGCTGCGGCGTACCGGCGCGCTGGACGCGGAGCCTGCCGCGCCGCGCGTTGAAGGTATTGCCTTTAACGGCTGGACGCTGGACACCACCCGCTGCGAGCTGAGCGATCCGCAGCGTAATACCGTGCCGTTAACACAAGGCGAATATGGCCTGCTGCTGGCATTAACGCAAAACGCCCGCCGGGTACTGAGTCGTGAACAGCTGCTGAAGCTGACCCACAGCGAAAGCGCCGAGGTCTTTGACCGCACTATCGACGTGTTGATCATGCGGCTACGGCGAAAAATTGAGGTCAATCCGCACCAGCCTCTGCTGATCAAAACCATTCGCGGTCTGGGCTATGTTTTTGCCACGGACGTTTCCCATCATGAGAAAGCCGCCTGACCGTTCTCCTGAATAAACGCCTGAAGCTCGGCCAGCGTTTTCGCGCCGTCAATTGCATTAGCCGCCAGCAGGCTGGCCCGCGCGCAGGCGTGCGCCAGATAAATACTCTCCGTCAGCGGCAGGGATTCATGGCAGCCGTATAAAAAGCCCGCGCAAAACGCGTCGCCCGCGCCGACGCTGCCGATAATCTCGTCCTGCGTCAGCTTCCACGACGGAACCCATTGCCCTTTTTCACCCGGCGCTTCACCCCATGCCCCTTCCGGACAGTGGATCACCACCCGCTGTCGCACGCCTGCCGCCAGCAGTTGTGTGGCAGCGTCGGCGATATGGGCCATGTTCAGCGCATCATGGCCGTCACGGATCTCAAGCCCGCTAAACTCACCGGCTTCCAGCTCGTTAATCACCAGATAATCAAGATGGCGCAGGGCAGGGAGCACCAGCGGCTGATAGCGCGGATCGCCCTTGCGGGACACCAGATCGAGCGAGGTTTCATACCCCTGATCGCGCATCTGTGCCAGTAACCGCGCGCTGCGGGTGCCAAATTCCTCGTCCGGCATGTCCAGGCTGTCGAGCAGCAGCAGGTAGCCGAGATGGAAGATCTTCAGCGATCCGTCTAAACGATCGAAGGCGGGAAGATCCAACAGGCGGTTGGCGCCCGGCGAGTGGAAAAAAGTGCGCTGTCCGCTGGGGTCGGTCATCACCTGCGACATCGACGTTGGGGCGAACGTTGTACGCTGCACGCGCTGGCGATTGACGTGATACTGGTCGAGCATCGCCAGAATATAGTCTCCGTCGCTGTCTTCCCCAATCAGCCCCACCGCCTGTAACGGCAGGCCGACGTGCATTTTCGCCAGCGTCAGCAGAACGTTGAGCGGCGCACCGCCGGTTGAGCGTTCACTATGGGTGATTTCCGCCAGCCAGCCGCGCTCCGGCCACTGTACGATCTGGTGGACGTGATCCACCAGCATGTTGCCTGCGGCGATAATCCCTTTGCGTTCCATTATGCCTGCCCCGCGCTGCCGAAGATGCGCATCTGTTCCGCAACCGTATCGGTAATGGCCTCTTCAATGCCCAGCAGCAGTTCGGCAAACTCATCGTACAGCGGCTGGCGGTTTGCCATGCGCTGCTCAACGGCGGCGAGCGCGGCCTGCGACATGCCGGTATAAAAGTTGATTTTATGAATGCCCAGCTCGATGGCGCGGCGGAAATCAGTATCGCTTATGCCAGAGCCGCCGTGTAAAACCAGTGGCAGGCCCGTCTGCCGTCGAATGGCGTCCAGACGCGGGAAATCAAGCTTCGGCTCGCCCTTGTATTTGCCGTGCGCGTTGCCAATGGCGACCGCCAGCGCGTCGATACCGGTTAAATCGACAAACTCGCGCGCCAGCTGCGGATCGGTGAAGAAGGCTTCATCCGCATGCCCGTAAAGCGCGCCCCCTTCATCACCCCCGACCGCGCCCAGCTCCGCCTCTACCGAGACGCCCACCGCATGGCACATCTTCACCACTTCCCGCGTCTGGCGGATATTTTCCTCATAGCTCAGCGTCGAGCCGTCGAACATCACCGAGCTGAACCCTAAGCGCAGGGCGCGCACGACGGCCTCAAAATGCAGCCCGTGGTCGAGGTTAAGCACCACGGGAATATCGTGACGGGCGGCTTCGAACTTCACTGCTTCGACAAGCGACTCCAGAGACACGTACTTAAAATGCACTTCGGCGATGTTGATGATGAACGGCGAGCGTTCCTGTTTCGCGGCGGCAAACAGCGCGCGCAGGAAGTGGGAGTCGAGCACGTTGAACGCGCCCAGGGCGTAGCGGTGTTCCCTGGCGTGGGCCAGACCATCGGCAAGAGAAATCAATGGCATCATTCACTCCTTATATCCGAAACAGGTTGTACTCGTTGCACAGCACCAGCACCGCCGGTTCGTCTTCTTCAATGGTGTTGTAGCGGTCAATGGGCTGTAAAAAGTGGTTGTCGTGTTCATCGTCATTGACCGACGACACTTCGCCCACCAGCACGTCGCCAAAGCCGCGTTCACCCCAGAAACTGTGGTACAGGCCGGGCGTCAGGCAGATGCTCTCCCCTGGTGTGAGGCGCAGCTGGCTGCCGGGCGTGTGCGTCTGCCGACAGCCGTCGACGGTAACGGTCACGTCGGTGTTTTCGGTCTCTTCATGCGCGCCCGCATTCCATAACTCAATAATCAGATTCCCGCCGCCGCGGTTAATGATGTCCTCCCGCTTGCGCCAGTGAAAATGCATCGGCGTCACCTGGCCGTCGCGGACGTGCATGATTTTTTCGGCATAGCACTTTTCATAGGGCACGCCGTTGGGGGAGCCGTTGCGCAGGGTGAACAGCGTTAACCCCTGTGCAGCGAAGTTGTTGCCACCAAATGCCGTCACGTCCCAGCCGAGCCTGAGGTCAAACACCTCCTGCCATGCGGCCTGGTCAAGCTGCTGCCATTTTGTCGGCGGAAAGCTGGCAAAAGGCGGGAGATGCACGTCGTGCATGGAGAAGAACTGCCGCGTATGGCCGAGGATTTCATTGATGTCGGAGCGTTTCATGGGGACTCCTTGAAAACAGTTCCCTCTCCCGGTGGGAGAGGGAAAAGGATCATTTAACCGTCCACCCCTTATACGTGCCGACGTTCTTTTTATCGATCATCGTCACCGGGATCAGCACAGGCTCTTTCGGCGCAGGTTTGCCCTGAAGAATGTCATAGCCGATCTCCACCGCCTTCGCCGCCATCACCTGCGGATCCTGCGCTGGCGTCGCCACAAACAGGGAGTTTTCGCGCTTCAGGGCTTCTTCACCGTCCGGGCTGCCATCCACACCAACGATAAAGAACTCGTTGCGCTGCGCCTGCTTCGCGGCCAGATCGGCGCCGATCGCGGTAGGATCGTTAATCGCGAATACGCCGTCTATCTTCGGATTAGCCGCCAGCAGGGAGGTCATGACCTCCAGCCCGCCTTCACGGCTGCCTTTGGCGTTCTGGTTATCCGAGAGCACTTTGATATCCGGGTGGCGCCTGAACTCGGTCTGGCAGCCCTCCACGCGGTTTTGTACCGCAGAAACCGGCGGCCCGTTGATGATCACCACGTTGCCTTTACCTTTCAGGCGGTCGGTAATGTACTTACAGGCCATCTCACCCGCCTGGGTGTTATCGGAGGTGATGGTCGCATCGGCTCCTTCCGCCGCCACGTCAACCGCCACGACCACGATCCCCGCCTCTTTGGCGCGTTTTACCGCCGGGCCGATCCCTTTGGAATCCGCGGCGTTGAGGATGATCATGTCCACTTTCGCCGCAATGAAGTTATCAATCTGCGACACCTGCTGGCCCAGATCGTACCCGCTGGAGACCAGCGTCACCTTGACGTTGTCCCCCGCCAGCTTGCGCGCTTCCAGCTCGGCACCTTTGGTGATCTGCACGAAGAACGGGTTAGCCAGGTCGCCCACCGTCACGCCGATGGATTTCAGATCTTTTGCCTGCGCAAACGGGGTTGCGGCCAGCAGCGCGCCAGCACAGAGCGCGGTCACTAAGGGCTTCAATCTCATGCTGTATTCCTCACGTAGGGTATTGTTGTTATGCACTTTGATGGTGTCGGGTACGGTATTTGTCGATCAGCACCGCAATGATGATCACCGCCCCTTTGATCACCAGCTGCCAGAAGTAGGAGACGCCCATCAGCGTCATGCCGTTGTTGAGGGTGGCGATGATCAAGGCACCGACCAGCGTGCCGGTGATCGTGCCGATCCCGCCGACGAAGCTGGTGCCGCCGAGGATCACCGCCGCAATTGCATCCAGCTCATACCCCGTGCCGAGGTTGCCATTGGCGCTGTAGAGACGTGAAGCGCTCATGACGCCGCCGAGACCGGAGAGCAGGCCGCTCATGCCGTAGACAAACAGCAGCACCAGCCAGACCTTAATGCCCGTTAAGCGCGCCGCCTGCATATTGCCGCCGACCGCATAGATGTGAACGCCGAGGGTTGTGCGACGCAGAATAAACCAGCACACCACAATCACCGCCAGGGCGATCACAACCATCCAGGGGATCGGGCCGAGGTAGTTATTGCCGATCCACTCGAAGTTGATGTTGGAGTTAATGACCGTCGTGCCGTCCGCCAGCAGGTAGGCCGCGCCGCGCAGCGCCGTGTAGGTGCCGAGCGTGACGATAAATGGCGGAAGTCCGGCGAAGGCCACCAGCGCGCCGTTGAACAGCCCCAGTACCATACCGAGCATTAGCGCCGCCGGAATGGAGAGCATCGCAAATTCAGGGATAAGCGAGACCACCATCGCCGCCACCGCCGTGGTGCCCAGAATCGAGCCCACGGAGAGGTCAATCCCGCCGGTCAGGATGATGAAGGTCATCCCGGCCGCCAGAACAATGTTGATCGACGCCTGCCGGGTAATATTGAGCAGGTTACTTTCTGTGAAAAAGTTCGGAGCGATAAAGCCAAATACAGCCACAATCAGGATTAAAATCGGCAAAATGCCGATCGTTTGCATCAGATCGCTCATCAGCATTTTTTTGGCAGAGGCGGATTTCGCCACCTGCTGCGGATGGGTTGGAGTTGTCATAATTACACCGCCTGATGATGTGTGTCGTTCACGCCGGTTGCCAGCGTCATGATGTTTTCCTGAGAGATGTCGCGCCCGTGCAGTTCACCCGCAATGCTGCCTTCCCGCATCACGTACACCCGGTCGCTCATTCCTACTACTTCCGGCAGCTCGCTGGAGATCATCAGGATCGCCACCCCTTTGCGCGCCATCTGGTTCATGATGCGGTAGATCTCGCTTTTTGCCCCGACGTCCACGCCGCGCGTGGGTTCGTCCAGAATCAGAATGCGCGGGCCTATCGCCACCCAGCGGGAGATCAGCAGTTTTTGCTGGTTGCCGCCGGAGAGCCCGCCTGCGCGCACCTGAGAATGCGGCACGCGGATATTGAGCAGGGCGATGGCGTCATCGGAAATCGACTGCGCTTTTTTGCGGTTCAGCCAGCCGAAGGTGGCGTCGCGCTCCAGCGTCGCCATGGTGATGTTCTCCTGCGCCGCCAGCTCCAGAAATAGCCCCTGCTCCTTGCGGTTCTCGGTGAGAAAACCGATGCCGTTCTCAATGGCCGCGCGCGGGGAGTGGATCACCACCGGTTCGCCGTCCACCTCAATCATGCCGCCGGTGGCTTTGCGCACCCCGAAGATCAGCTGCGCCAGCTCAGAACGCCCGGCGCCGACCAGCCCTGCCAGCCCGACGATTTCACCGGAGCGAACCTGCAAACTGCACGGCTGCACTTTTTTGCCATCCGTGAGGTGATGCACGTTCAGACGCGGGCTGCCGAGCGGAATATCGCGCTCTTTGTTGAACAGGTCGCTTAACGGACGACCCACCATCATGCGCACCAGCTCGGAGGCGTTGAGCTTGTCGCGCGTCAGGCTGCCGACGTATTGCCCGTCGCGTAGCACGCTGACGCGGTCAGAGAGTTCATACACTTCCGCCATGCGGTGGCTGATGTAGATAATCGCCATCCCTTCATCGCGCAGGCGCAAAATCAGTTCGAACAGACGGTGGGTTTCGCGTGAGGAGAGGGCGGCGGTAGGTTCGTCCATCACCAGAATGCGGCTGTTGCGGTGCAGCGCGCGGGCGATCTCCACCTGCTGTTGCTCGGCGATGGTCAGTTTCATGACCAGGTCGGTGGCGCTGAACTGCGCGCCCAGACGGTCAATGACCGCCTGGGCCTGGGCAGCCATCTCTTTGCGCTGGACCAGCCCGCCGCGCGACAGCTCGCTACCGAGAAAAATGTTTTCCGCCACGGTCAGGTTAGGAGCAAGCTGCATCTCCTGATAAATCAGGGTAATGCCTGCGGCCAGCGCATCCTTCGGCCCTTTGATGTGAAACGGCTGACCGTCGATGAGGATGTCGCCGCTGCTGGCGGTATAGGCGCCTGCGAGGATCTTCATCAGCGTGCTCTTTCCGGCGCCGTTTTCCCCCATCAGCGCGTGGATCTCACCGGGGAAAACCGTCAAATCCACGCCCTTGAGCGCGTGGAAATTGCCAAAGGTTTTGGCAATGTGGCGCATCTCTAAAACCGGGGTTCTGCTCATGGCGGATCTCCTGTGAATGTCGATATCTGCACTTCATCACAGGCGCGTAAATGCAAAATGTCAGAAGCTGTTCATATTTGTCATAGTTATGAATAGCTAATCGCCATCACATTTTCCTTTTCCCTCTCCCTGTGGGAAGAGGGCCAGGGTGAGGGCACCAAACCGCAGAGGAGCCCAAACCCATGCCATCACGCCCCCCGTTCTTCACCAGCGCCCGCGGTCGCCTGCTGATATTTAACCTGCTGGTGGTGGCGGTAACGCTGATGGTCAGCGGCGTGGCGGTGCTCGGCTTTCGTCATGCCAGCCAGATCCAGGAGCAGGTGCAGCAGCAAACGCTGGATGACATGACCGGCAGCATGAACCTCGCGCGCGACACGGCCAATGTGGCAACGGCGGCGGTGCGGCTGTCGCAGGTGGTCGGTGCGCTGGAGTACAAAGGCGAAGCTGAGCGGCTTAAACAGACGCAAATGGCGCTGCGCCACTCGCTGGAGCAGCTTGCCGATGCGCCGCTGGCGCAGCAGGAGCCGGCGCTGGTGACGCGTATTATTCGCAGGAGCAATGAGTTACAGCAGAGCGTGACGGGAATGCTGGAGCGCGGGCAAAAACGGCATCTGGAGCGTAACGCGCTGCTCAGCGCGCTGTATCAAAGCCAAAGCTACCTGCGTCATTTGCAGGATATCAACCGTCGTTACGCGAGCAATGTGCCAGACCCCCGGCAGCTTGCTGAGATGGACAGGCTGATCGTTGCCGCCATTGATACCCCTTCACCGCGCGCCACGGTGCAGCAGTTGGATGCAGTAACCGCGATGTTACCCGCGAGCGCCCTGCAACCGGTGGTCAACCTGGTGCTCCCGGATTTTAATGATGAGCTGCGCAAGCTCGCGCCACTGTCGAAGCAGCTGGAAGAGAGCGATCTGTCCATCAGCTGGTACATGTTCCACATCAAGGCGCTGGTAGCGATATTAAACCGCGACATCAATCAGTACGTTGAACAGGTGGCGCAGGCCTCCCGGCTGCGTACCGCCCAAAGTCACCAGGAGCTGCGCTCCATCAGCGTGTTTATCAGCGTTTTCGCGGTGCTGGCGCTGATCATCACCGGCTGCGCCTGCTGGTATATTTATCGCAATCTGGGCTCCAACCTGACGGCTATCTCAAGGGCAATGTCGCGTCTCGCTCACGGAGAGCAGAATGTGTCGGTGCCCGCACTACAGCGGCGTGATGAGCTGGGGGAACTGGCGCGCGCGTTTAACGTTTTTGCACGCAATACCGCTTCGCTGGAGCACACCACGCGGCTGCTTAAGGAGAAGACCTCGCAGATGGAGGTCGACCGCATCGAACGTCAGGGGCTGGAGGAGGCGCTGCTGCACAGCCAGAAAATGAAGGCTGTCGGGCAACTGACGGGCGGTCTGGCGCATGATTTTAATAACCTGCTGGCGGTGATTATCGGCAGTCTGGAGCTGACCGATTCAGCGTCACCGGACGCGCCGCGCATCACTCGTGCGCTCAAAGCCGCGGAACGCGGGGCCATGCTCACCCAGCGTCTGCTGGCCTTCTCGCGCAAGCAATCCCTGCAACCCCATGCGGTAGAGATGAAGCCGCTGCTGGAGAACCTGAGCGAGCTGATGCGGCACTCCCTTCCCGCCACGCTGACGCTGGATATTGAAGCGCAAACCCCGGCCTGGCCCGCATGGATTGACGTCAGCCAGCTGGAAAACGCCATTATCAACCTGGTGATGAACGCCCGTGATGCAATGGAGGGGCAAAACGGTGTGATTAAAATCCGCACCTGGAACCAGCGTGTGACCCGCAGCGACGGGCGCAGGCAGGATATGGTCGCGCTGGAGGTGATTGACCACGGCTGTGGGATGTCGCAGGAGGTGAAATCTCAGGTCTTTGAACCGTTCTTCACCACCAAACAGACCGGCAGCGGCAGCGGATTAGGGCTGTCGATGGTGTACGGCTTTGTGCGTCAGTCCGGGGGGCGCGTTGAGATCGAAAGCGCGCCGGGGCAAGGAACCACCGTGCGGCTCCAGCTGCCGCGCTCGACGCTGCCCGCGTTCTCCAATGATGCCGCGCTGGCGACCACGGCCCCGACAGAAAGTGAGCTGCTTGTGCTGGTCCTGGAAGATGAGGCGGGCGTGCGGCAGACCCTGTGTGAGCAACTGCACCAGCTTGGCTACCTGACGCTCGAAGCCGAAAACGGCGAGCAGGCGCTGAACATGCTGGACGCATCACCGGATATCGGCATGTTTATCAGCGACCTGATGCTGCCGGGCGGCCTGAGCGGTGCGGAGGTGATCGGCCATGTACGCAGCCACTATCCGCAGTTGCCGGTGCTGCTGATCAGCGGGCAGGATTTGCGCCCGGCGCATAACCCGCAGCTGCCGGACGTTCCGTTACTGCGTAAGCCGTTTACCCGCCAGCAGCTGGCGCAGGCACTGCGGAAGGTGATGGTAATTTGAGATTCCTCCGCTACTCCCGTTAACAGCCAGTCATTACTTTAAGGCCAGTTCACCTGCGAGTCTGGCCTTATGAAACGTTACTCTACCGCTCTGTTATTGGGTCTGCTGACTTTAACCAGCCAACTGGCGCATGCCGATGTGATTGATGATGCTATTGGCAATATTCAGCAGGCGATCAACGACGCCTATAACCCCGGCAGCAGCCGTAATGACGATGACGACGATCGTTACGACCGCAGCCGTCAAATCGACAGCCGACAGTACGACGATCGTCGTCGACAGTTAGAAGATCGACGCCAGCGTTTAGACGAGCGTCAGCGTCAGTTGGACGACGACAGGCGTCGGTTAGAAGAGGACGAGCGCAGGTTGGAAGACGATTACGATCGCGGCTAAGTGCGGCCTGTTGCCCTCACCCCAACCCTCTCCCACGGGAGAGGGAGAAAACCTAATCCAGCACCAGCACCATCCCGTCATACCCCGCTTCAATGCCGGACGGCAGCGGGTTATCCATCATCCACACGTCAAACTGATGGCTGATATGCGTCAGGATCACCTGCGGACAGCCAATCACCTCGTTCAGCGCAATCACCGTATTCAAATCACAATGGTTGCGCGGCGTCTCCGGGCGCGGTTGATGGCTACAGTCGATAATCATCGCCTGCGGCTGATTGTTTAGCAGAAACGTCACCGTTTTATCCGGCAGTCCGGCGGTATCAGAAAGCCACGCCACGCGGCTGTGGGCGGACTCCAGCAGATAGCCAAACGTGAGTTTTGAATGGTTGAGCGGCAGCGGCGTGACCCGTAAGCCCTGAAGTTCAAACGTCACAAATGGCTCCACCGTGTGGCTGAAATCCAGGATGCCCGGATGTTTGAACAGATCGTCACAGCCTGCCTCGTCTGGCGGACCGTAGACGGGAATGGTGGCGCCTACGCCCCAGCGCAGAGGGAAAAGCCCCTGAACGTGATCCATATGATAATGGGTAAGCAAAAACTGCTGGAAGCTGCCCGCAGGCCAGTCGTCCATCAGGTGTGGAATACCCGCGTCCAGCAAGGTGACCGCATCGTTGAATTTCACCGCCGCGCTACAGGGGCGACGGCGATAATTTTCCTGTAAACGCGCCCGTCGGCACGCCGCGCAGTCGCAGCCAAACACCGGCACCAGCTGCGCCCCTCCGGTTCCTGTCAGCGTGATCGTCAGACTCATAACGCCCCTCTACAGCGGTTTGGTGAAGCGGAAATGGCTTTGCGTATACCCTTCACGAACATAAAAACGGTGCGCGTCCACGCGCTTCACGCTGGTGGAAAGCTCGGTCAGCTCGGCGCCTGCCTGCCGTGCGACGTCCTCTGCCCAGGCCAGCAGCTGGCTGCCCACTTTTAATCCACGCGCCTGCGGCATCACCACCAGTTCCTGGATCTCGCCGATCCAGCGGGCGTGGTGCAGGTGAAACTGCAGATGCAGGCCGATCATCCCGATGATCTGCCCGTCCAGCTCGGCCAGCTGGTAGCGCATATTGTGATCCCGCAAGTTGGCCAGATACCCGGCGTGAAACGCCTGATGATCGAACTCGGCCTGCTTAAGTTCGCAGATCAGCGCGTAAACGATCGGCGCATCGTCGGCGGTGGCGGGGCGAAGCTGGCAGTCAGGCATGTTGTTTCACCTTCTGGCGAATGAGCGATAGAAAGGTCTCGACTGACTGTAGCAAACTTCCGTCGTTATTGAGGAGATGGCAACCCGACGGGGTGTAACGCGCCGCCCGTTCCAGCCGCTGGTCGATCTCGCGCGCGTTTTCGCGCCCCCGCTTTTGCAGCCGGCTACGCAGAACGTCCGGGGAAACCTGCAAACAGACCGGGAGCAACGCCGCTTCGTACCGGGCGCGAGCCTGCGGGAGATGCGCCCGCGAGCCGTTGACCAGCACGTCAAAGCCCGCGTGCAGCCAGAGGTCGATCTCGATGCCGACGCCATAGTAGTAACCGTTGGCATGCCAGCTCAGCGCCAGCAGGTTTTGCCCGGCGCGGGTAAAAAACTCCTGCTCGCTCAGGGCGATATGGTTTTCACTCCCGGCGTTTGCCGCGCGGGTAATGTAGCGGTGCGCTACCAGCAGCTGTGAATGTTCCCGCTGCCGTAACGCCGACAGCAGGCTGTCCTTCCCGGAGCCGGACGGGCCCATTAACCAGATGAGTCTTCCCATCAGAACACCCTTTTTCCCTGACGCCAGACGTGGTCGATATGAACGTGCTCGCCCTTGCGGTGCGCCAGCACCAGGTCTGCCCGTTTGCCTTCGGCAATCTCACCGCGATCGTGAAGGTTGAGCGCGCTGGCCGGGTTTTTTGTCACCAGGCGAATCGCCTGTGGCAGCGTGAAGCTGTTGCCCTCGTCGTCCGCCACCCGGAACGCCGCGTCCAGCAGGCTGGCGGGGTAATAGTCAGAGGAGAGGATATCCAGCAGGCCGAGCGAGGCGAGCTTGCTTGCCGCCACGTTGCCGGAGTGCGACCCGCCGCGTACGATGTTCGGCGCGCCCATCAGGACGTTCATGCCATGCTTACGCGATGCTTCTGCCGCCTCGAACGTGGTGGGAAATTCGGCGATCACGCTCCCAAGCTGGTGGGATTCGCGCACGTGATCGTGCGTGGCGTCATCATGGCTGGCCAGGGCAATATTACGGTCCCGGCACATAGCGGCAATGGAGAGACGATTCGGCTGCGACCACTGGGCCGCCAGCGCCAGCTGCTCTTCTTCGTAGCGCGCCATCTCCGCGTCGCTGAGAGAATACTTGCCCTGATAGTATTCGCGATACTTTTCAATGTTGGCGAACTGGCGCTGTCCCGGCGAGTGATCCATCAGGGAAACCAGCGAGACCGGCTCGCGGCCCACCAGCTTCTCAAACAGCGGCAGGGTGGTGTGGTGCGGCAGCTCGCAGCGCAGGTGCAGGCGGTGCTCGGCGCGGTTGAGGCCGCGCTTTTGCGTCTCCTCCACGGCGTTGATCATCTTCTCCAGGTTCTCCAGGCGATCGCCGCCGTCGCGCACGTCGCCGATCGCCACCGCGTCCAGCACCGTGGTGATGCCGCTGGCGACCATCAGCGCGTCGTGGCTGCTCATCGCTGAATGCGCAGGCCAGTCCACCTTCGGGCGCGGGGTGAAGAATTTATCGAGATTATCGGTATGCAGCTCAATCAGCCCCGGTAGCAGCCAGCCGCCTTCGCCGTCCATCGCGTCCGGTGAGCGGCTCTGGGTTTCGGCAAAGGCGCGGATGACACCGTCCCGCACCTCAACCGAGCCGTTCACGACCTCATTTTCCAGCACCAGCCTGACATTATTGATAATCATACGTTTGTCCCCATCGGGTGCAGTCTGTCCGCCACGCGATGGCGTACGGCGTCGTCGTGGAAGATCCCGACGATCGCCGCGCCGCGCGCTTTGGCCTGTTCGATCAGTTCTATCACCGCTGCGCTGTTTTTACTGTCGAGCGAGGCGGTGGGTTCATCCAGGAGTAAAATCGGGTAATCGACGATAAAGCCGCGGGCGATGTTGACGCGCTGCTGCTCGCCGCCGGAAAAGGTCGACGGGGCGAGGTGCCACAGACGCTCCGGTACGTTGAGACGCGTCAGCAGGCTGGCGGCTTTAGCGGCGCAGGTTTCGCGCGGCACGCCGAGATCCAGCAGAGGCTGCATGACCACGTCCAGGGCGGAGATCCGCGGGATCACCCGCAGGAACTGGCTGACCCAGCCGATCGTCGAGCGGCGTACTTCCAGCACTTTGCGCGCGGGAGCCTGGACCAGATCAACCCATTCATTGTTATGGCGGATATGGATATGGCCTTCGTCCGGCAGATAATTGGCGTACAGGGAGCGCAGCAGGGTGGATTTTCCGCTGCCGGAATGGCCATGCAGCACCACGCATTCGCCGTTGCTGACCTCTAATGAGGCATTTTGCAGTACCGGCAGGCGGACACCGTTTTGCTGGTGGAGCACAAAGGTTTTACTGACATTTTCAACGTGGATCATGTTGGCCTCTTAATTCTGTAATACCGAGGACACCAGCAGTTGGGTGTACGGATGATGGGGATCGTCGAGCACGCGGTCGGTCAGCCCACTTTCCACCACCTGACCCTGCTTCATCACCAGCAAGCGGTCCGCCAGCAGGCGCGCAACGCCTAAATCGTGGGTGACAATCACTACCGCCAGGTTCAGCTCCACCACCAGGCCGCGCAGCAGATCCAGCAGGCGCGCCTGCACGGAGACGTCCAGCCCACCGGTCGGTTCATCCATAAACACCAGCTTCGGATGGGTGACGAGATTGCGGGCAATCTGTAAACGCTGCTGCATGCCGCCGGAGAAGGTGGTCGGCAGGTCGTCGATGCGCGAGGCGGGAATTTCAACCTCTTCCAGCCAGTGCTGCGCCGTGGCGCGGATGTTGCCGTAGTGGCGCGCGCCGGTGGCCATCAGCCGTTCGCCGATGTTGCCCCCCGCCGAGACCTGGCGGCGCAGGCCATCCATCGGGTGCTGGTGCACCACGCCCCACTCGGTGCGCAGCAGGCGGCGGCGCTCGGCTTCGCTCATGCCATACAGCGACACGCCCTCATACAAAATGTCGCCATTCTGCGGCGTCAGGCGCGCGGAGATGGACTTCAGCAGGGTGGTTTTACCGGAGCCGGACTCGCCGACAATGCCCAGCACTTCGCCCGGCCACAGCTCAAACGACACGTCGCTAAAGCCTTTGCCCGGTGCATAAAGGTGAGTCAGGTTATTAACCGAAAGCAGCGGTTTCATTGGCTGTTCGCCTCGCTCTGTTGGCGGCAGTAATCGGTGTCGGAGCAGACAAACATCCGTTTGCCCGTGTCGTCCAGCACCACTTCATCCAGATAGCTATGCTTCGAGCCGCAGATGGCGCACGGCTCGTCCCACTCCTGCACCGTAAACGGGTGATCGTCAAAATCCAGGCTCTCCACACGGGTGTACGGCGGTACGGCGTAGATGCGTTTTTCCCGTCCGGCACCAAAAAGTTGCAGGGCGGGCATCATGTCCATCTTCGGGTTATCGAATTTCGGGATCGGCGACGGGTCCATCACGTAGCGGCCGTTCACCTTCACCGGATAGGCGTAGGTGGTGGCGATATGGCCGAAGCGGGCGATGTCCTCATACAGTTTGACCTGCATGATCCCGTACTCTTCCAGGGCGTGCATGGTGCGGGTTTCGGTTTCCCGCGGCTCGATAAAACGCAGTGGCTCCGGGATCGGCACCTGGAAAATCAAAATCTGATCTTCAGTCAGCGGGGTCTCCGGAATGCGGTGACGGGTCTGGATCAGCGTCGCGTCTTCGGTTTTTTCAGTGGTGTTGACGCCCGTTACGCGCTTAAAGAAGTTGCGGATCGACACGGCGTTGGTGGTGTCGTCTGCCCCCTGGTCGATGACCTTCAGCACGTCCGCTTCGCCGATCACGCTGGCGGTGATCTGAATACCGCCGGTGCCCCAGCCGTAGGGCATCGGCATTTCGCGGCCGCCGAACGGCACCTGGTAGCCGGGGATCGCCACAGCCTTAAGGATGGCGCGGCGGATCATGCGTTTAGTTTGCTCGTCCAGATAGGCAAAGTTGTAGCCGCTTAAGTTAGCCATTGGCGCGCTCCCGTTGCAGGCGTTTCAGCAGTTCCAGTTCGGCCTGGAAATCGACGTAGTGCGGCAGCTTGAGGTGCGAGACAAAGCCGGCGGCCTCAACGTTATCCGCGTGGGCCAGCACGAACTCTTCGTCCTGTGCCGGGCCTGCAATATGCTCGCCGTAGTCCGGCGCCTGGAGCGCACGGTCAACCAGCGCCATCGCCATCGCCTTGCGCTCGCTCAGGCCATACACCAGCCCGTAGCCGCGGGTAAAATGCGGATCTTCATTCTCTGGCGCGACAAAACCGTTGACCATTTCGCACTCGGTCATCAGCAGTTCGCCGATGTTCACCGCAAAACCCAGCTCTTCCGGCACAATTTCGACATCGAGATAACCGCTGCGGATCTCTGCCGCGAACGGGTGGTTGCGCCCGTAGCCGCGCTGCGTGGAGTAGGCCAGCGCCAGCAGATACCCTTCATCGCCGCGCATCAGCTGTTGCAGGCGGGACGAGCGCGAACAGGGATAGACCGGCGGCGTGCGGGTGATGTCATCCGGTGTGCTGCCGGTGTCTTCTTCCGCCTTCGCCAGCCCCTGGTTTGCCAGCAGGCTAAAGACGTGCGGGGAGGCGTCTTGTTCAGCGTCAGAGACGCTGAGCTGCGGTGTTTCACCGTTCGCCAGTAGAGTGAAGTCCAGCAGGCGATGGGTGTAGTCGTAGGTCGGACCAAGCAGCTGGCCGCCAGGAATATCTTTGTACACCGCAGAAATACGGCGCTCTAAACGCATTTCCGCCGTTTTCACCGGCTCGCTTACCGCCAGCTTCGCAAGCGTAGTGCGGTAAGCGCGCAGCAGGAAAATGGCTTCCACGTTATCGCCGCTGGCCTGTTTCAGCGCCAGCGCCGCCAGCTCGCGGTCTGCGATGCCGCCTTCGGTCATCACGCGGTCGACGGCCAGGTTTAACTGCTGTTCAATCTGGGCGACGCTCAGCTCGGGTAAGGCGTCATCCCCCCGGCGTCTGTGCTCCTGCAAGGCATGGGCGGCGGCGATCGCCTTCTCGCCCCCTTTGACGGCAACGTACATCAGCACACCTCCACGTGAGTGGTTCTCGGGATCGCCAGCAGGCGCTCGCCGCAGGTCAGGATCAGGTCGATACCGAGCGGGAACGGATGCGGGCGCTCGGTCAGCTCATGAATGATGCACTCCGGCAGCTGGGGGGCGACCATCCGCTCGTCGGCGATCCCTGCCCCCGTCAGGCGTAGCATGCGGCCACCGCTCAGGCTGGAGACCTGCAAAATCAGCGTAGCGCTGGTTTCCGGTGCGACGGCGCTGCCTTCGCTCAGGGCATTAAGTTGTTCATGGCTGATTTGCTCGTCGGCCACGGCGAAGACCGCCTGCTGGGGCTGCTCGACCAGCGGCGCGTTGGTGTGAAAGCGCAGGTTCTGGCTGGCGATATCGTTCAGCAATGCCCCTGACAGCCATACCGGGGTGTCGTTGTCCGCCAGCGTCAGCAGCACGCTGGTAGAGGCGAGGTTCAGCGGCAGCCAGCCCTGGGAGAGCTGGTGCAGCGAGACAATGACGCCCGGCTCGCTCATGGCTTTCAGCAGTCGACGGAAACTCTGTTGGGCATCCTGGACGGCCAGGGTAAAAGCAGGTTGAAGCGTCATGCGTTGTCTCCGCGAACGAGCGTAAAGAAGTCGACCCGGCTGGTATTTACTTCGGCCTGACGCGCGGCAAGGCGTGCGGCGCGGTCAGCTTCCAGCGGGGCAATAAGGGTTTCCATTAACGTCTGAAAATGCGGCTGTTCCTGTAAAAGCGCGTCGATAGCTGCGCAGCGCTCGGCGTGCGTTTTGTCGCGGCCAAGTACGTAGCCGTAGCCCAGCGTGCCGCTTTTCAGGCGGATCACCGCGCGGGTGAGGGTGGCATCGCCGGCGAAGAAGCGCTCGCCGGTGCCGCCCATGCGTGCCTGGATCTGCACCAGGCCGATCTCCGGCGCGCGGATCGTGTCGTAATCCGGCGTCAGGCCGAGCGCGTTCATGCGGGCAGCCAGCGCAGCAGGCTGGCTGTGGGCCAGCACGCGCATCCAGCGCTGACGAGTGGAGGTGTCGAAGTGCATTCAGTGCTCCATGGTAAATTCAATCATGTCGGCGCGGGTCAGGCTGACGGAGTATTCCGTTGCGTTGACGTCGCCGTCACGGTGGTTGAGGGTGCGCACGCAGAGCAGCGGGGCCATGTTGGGGATCTCCAGCACCTTGCTCTCTTTCGCCTGCGCGCGGCGGGCGCTGATGCGCGTCTGGGTGCGTTTGAGCACGATACCCGTCGCGTCCTGAAGAAAATCATGCAGGGAACCGCTGGCGAAATGTTGCAGAACGGGCCAGAGGGTGAGGTCCGCGAAGTAGTGGTCGATCTGACAGACCGCCACGCCGTTCACCCGGCGCAACGTGCGCAGGTGAACGACGTTGTCGCCCTCCTGAATCCCCAGCGCGTCCGCCACGTGGCGGGAGGCCGGGCGCAGGACAGACAGCAGCTTTTCGCTGGTGGGGTGGCTGCCCTGATCGAGAAGGTTCTGGCTAAAACGCGCCTGGGCATTGAGCGGGTAGTCAAACGGACGCATCAGCACCAGCACGCCGACGCCCTGACGACGCTGGACCCAGCCGCGCTCCACCAGTTGATCGATGGCACGACGCAGGGTGTGACGATTCACTTCGTAGCGGTCGGCAAGCTGCTGCTCGGCAGGCAGGTAGTCTCCGCAGCGATAGTGCGTGCGCAGCTCCACTTCGAGCTTTGCCGCAATCTCTTGCCAGCGGGTGGGGTAACTGGTCGGATGTCTGGATAAGTGCATACCAATCAAAGCCTCGCTTCTCAGATGAAGTGCTTACGCAAACGTTGAGAGAGGAAATCCAGCAGGCTGACGGTGACGATGATGAGCACCATCAGGGCGCAGGTTTGCTGGAACTGGAAACCACGAATCGCTTCCCACAGGGTGACGCCAATGCCGCCTGCGCCCACCATGCCGACCACGGTGGCGGAGCGAACGTTGGACTCGAAGCGGTACAGGGAATAGGAGATGAGCAACGGCATCACCTGCGGCAGGACGCCGTACAGGATCTCTTCGATTTTGTTCGCTCCGGTTGCCCGGATGCCTTCCACCGGGCCGGGCTCGATGGCTTCAACCGCTTCGGAGAGCAGCTTGGAGAGCACGCCGGTGGTGTGGATGAACAGCGCCATCACGCCCGCGAACGGACCCAGGCCGACGGCGACCACGAATAGCATCGCAAAGACCATTTCGTTGATGGCGCGACAGGCGTCCATCAGGCGGCGCATCGGCTGGTAAACCCACCATGGCACGATGTTTTCGGCGCTCATCAGGCCAAACGGAATGGAGAGGATCACGGCGAGGGCGGTGCCCCAGACGGCAATTTGCAGGGTGATCGCCATTTCACCGAGGTAGTCCTGCCACTGGCTGAAGTCCGGTGGGAAGAAGTCGGCGGCGAAGGTCGCCATGTTGCCTGAGTCCCTGAAGAGCAGCAGCGGATCCATCTCCGCGCCCTTCCAGGAGATAACGAGCACCGCCAGCAGAACAGCCCAGCTTATGAGCGAGAACCAGCTGCGTTTTGGCGGCGGGAGGGTGATGGTTTGCATGTTGGCTCCTTTGGGTTTAGTCCCCTCTCCCTTGAGGGAGAGGGAGAAAGGCGTTACTGCACCGCTTTATTCACGCTGGTCATGGCGCCGAGCGCGGCGGTCAGGCGGTCAAGATCGTCCAGCTGCGCCTGAATTTCCGACACTTTGCTGTTCTTCTCTTCGTCCTTCAGGCCTTTGTTGTCCTTCACGCCCTGCATCTGCTTGAACAGCGCCAGCTGGCGAATCGGCACCAGTTGCAAATCGCTGGACGCGCGGAACGGTGCCCAGCCCAGACGTGCCAGAACCGCTTTCTCTTCCGGCGTTTTGCCGTAGTTCATAAAGAAGTCGTAGACCTTGTCCTTGGTGTTCTCGGAGAGGTTTTTGCGCCACACGATCGGGTCGCCCGGGATCAGCGGTGATTTCCAGATAACCTTGATTTCCTTCAGCTTTTCCGGCGCGGAGGTCTTCAGCTTGTCGAGGTTTTCAGTGTTGTTGGTAGCAACGTCAACCTGCTTATTCGCCACGGCCAGGGCATTGGTTTCGTGGCTGGCGTTAACCGTGCGCTTAAAGTCGCTGGCGGAGACGTTGTTTTTCGCGAAGACGTAGTAGCCAGGGACGAGGAAGCCGGAGGTAGAGTTCGGGTCGCCGTTACCAAAGGTCAGCTCTTTGCGTTTGGCGAGCATGTCGTTGAGGTTGTTGATCGGGCTGTCTTTGTTAACGATCAGCACGCTCCAGTAGCCCGGAGAGCCGTCTGCCGCAACGGTCTGGGCGAACACCTGGCCGTTCGCGCGATCTACCGCTTCCATAGCAGAGAGGTTGCCATACCAGGCGATGTCGACTTTGTTGAAGCGCATTCCCTGAATGATGCCCGCGTAATCCGGGGCGAAGAACGCGTTCACTTTGATCCCCAGTTTGGTTTCCATATCTTTCAGGAACGGTTCCCACTGGGGTTTCAGGTTCTGCTGTGATTCTGTCGAAATGATGCCAAAGTTCAGTGCTTTTTCCTGCTCCTCGGCGTGGGCCGGGCTTAACAGGGTGCTGATGCTGAACATGCTGGTGAAGGCCAGCGCGGCAACCGTTTTATAGCTCATTTCCATTCCTCGTTATGGGTCGTTATGCAGCCTGCGCGCGCTCTTCGACGCGGTTTACGCTGCGGTAGAGATGGTCAAAACGTTCGTTATCAAACTGGTGGCTTGCGCCATCAAAGAACACATGTCCCTGACGCAGGGCGACGATGCGCTCGCAGTAGCGCAGGGCGTAATCCACCTGATGCAGCGTCACCACCACGGTGATGCCGTCGTTCTGATTGATGTCGCGCAGGGTTTCCATCACGATGCGGGCGGACTCCGGATCCAGCGAGGCGATAGGTTCATCGGCCAGGATAATTTTGGCTTTCTGCATCAGGGCGCGGGCAATGGCGACGCGCTGCTGCTGTCCGCCGGAGAGCGTGGAGACGCGCTGGTGGGCGAAATGCGCCATGCCGACGCGGGTCAGCGCCTGTAAGGCTTCTTGCTTCTGGGATGGGGAGAACCAGCGCAGGCAGGTGCGCCAGAACGGGGTGCTGCCGAGCGCGCCAATCAGCACGTTCTCGAGCACGGTCAGGCGGTTCACCAGGTTGAACTGCTGAAAGATATAGCCCGTCTGAGCGCGGCTTTTGCGAATATCGCTCGCCAGACGCCCCGCATGTTGCACGGTGTTCCCCAGCAGTTCGACGCGGCTTTCCGGCGTTTTGTCACAGGTAATCAGGCCGCTCAAGTGACGAAGAAGGGTGGATTTACCTGAACCAGACGGCCCCAACAGCGCCACCATTTCGCCCTGCTGGACGGTCAGATCAACGGCATGCAGCGCCTTGTTGTGATGGAAGGTTTTGCTCAGTTTCTCGACGCGAATGACAGTTTGCATGTGCCCGGCCTCACGATAAATGTGGCCTCATGCTGGCGCATCAATATGACATTCAGGTTAAGTGTTGGTTGCGGGAGTTTGAAGAGTTGAGGGGAGTTTGATGACAATCACCCTAGGCCCGGCCAGCGCAGCGCCACCGGGCGCTGTTGCCGGATGCGCTGCGCTTATGCGGCCTATGATTTAACGACATTAATCATCCACGGCACGCCGTATTTATCGGTGACTTTCCCGAATCCGTGCGCCCAGAAAGTCTCCTGCCAGGCCATTTCGACATTGCCGCCATCAGAGAGGTTGTCGAACCAGCGTTTGCCTTCATCCACGTCCTGCGTGTCGAGCACCAGCGTAAATCCGGCGTACTGCGTGCTGCTACCGGGTGGCAGACCATCGCTCATCATGATATCGCTGCCGGCAATGCGGACATTAGAGTGGGCGATGGCGGTATCCGGGAAGTTCATGCCTGACGGACAGCCTTCTTCGCTGTTTTCGTCTTTGGGCATTTCGCCGAAGGTGATTTTGTAGAGGAGTTCTGCGCCGACGGCCTGCTGATAGAAGGCCGTCGCCTCCGCACAGTTGCCGGCGAAAGAGATGTAGGGACTTAACGGCATAATCTTTACCTCACGTAAGAAAAGCCCGTTAAGTGTAGTTCCCGAACGCCCGGTAAGCGAAGCGTCACCGGGCGGGACAATCAGTTCTTTTTCACGAACTCAGATTTCAGTTTCATCGGACCGAAGCCGTCAATTTTGCAGTCAATATTATGATCGCCTTCAACCAGACGGATATTTTTAACTTTAGTGCCGATCTTCAGCATGGAGGAGCTGCCTTTTACCTTAAGATCTTTCACAACGGTAACGCTGTCGCCGTCTGCCAGCAGGTTGCCATTCGCGTCTTTCACGATCAGCGCATCGCTGTCCTGCGCAGGCTCCGCATCGTTCCATTCATGGGCGCATTCCGGGCAAACGAACATGCCATTGTCTTCATAGGTGTATTCAGAATTGCATTTCGGGCAGTGTGGAAGTTGCATGTGGGTATCCTCAAAAGTGTTAACACGCTGGAAAACGCCAGCTAAATGACGGCAGTGTGCCGAAAAAGGCAGCGAGTATAACGCAAATCCCCACTTTTGTCGGTGATATTGTTTTATAAAAATAGCGCATAAATGCGCAAGCGATGACACGAACTGTCAGTGAATTAAGAGAAGCGTATGCCCTGAACGGCAGAGATCGTAATCATGCTAAATGTATCGAATATTTTATTACAGCAAATTGCTACGCTGTGCCATTTCGGATAAGGTGAAGGAACAAGCCGTTATTTATCTACCCTCCTCTGACGACATACATCTTTTGGCGTCAGGGAATACCTCTCTTTTTTGGTGGGTAAATAACGATGATATATCCTGATGTTTCCTGAAAATGCGTTTTGTCTATTCACTTTTGGCTTTCTGGCCAGGGGATGTTTTACACGTATTACGAGGGTGGGTTTTAAATTCTCATTATCTTCAGTTAGTTGTATTAAATGAACATGTTTTCCATACGTGATCATATAAGCCTGAAAAGTATAATTAAAACATCGTGGCTTAATAAAAGTAATAAATTTGCGTTAAGGGAAGGCTTTTATCATGCACACACAGACCATATTTGAATTAAGCCAGGAAGCTGAACGTTTGTTACAGCTCGCTCTGAACAATCTTGATTCATTAAAATCTATGCCGATTGCAAAACTGGATAGCACAACCGCTGCCATGAGCGGCGTTAATAACAACGTTTTGCCATTGCATTTTAGCGCACGAGGTGTCGACGCTCAGCAGGCGATGCTGAATAATGAATTACGCAAAATAACCCGCCTCGAAATGGTACTGGCGATTGTGGGTACCATGAAAGCGGGAAAATCGACCACCATTAATGCGATTGTGGGCACGGAAGTGCTGCCGAACCGCAATCGTCCGATGACGGCGCTTCCCACGCTGATCCGCCATACGCCGGGCCAGAAGGAGCCGGTGCTGCATTTTTTGCACGTTTCGCCCATCGATACCCTGATTACCCAGTTGCAGAAAAAACTGTGCGATAAAGATCGCGGCAAGCTGGCGCGGCGTCTGGAAATCGACAAGGACATGAATACGCTGCTGGAGCGCATAGAAAGAGGTGAGGCGTTTGAAAAACATCACCTGGGCGCGGAGCCCATCTTTCATTGTCTGAAAAGCCTGAACGATCTGGTGCGGCTTTCTCAGGCGCTAGGCGTGGAGTTTCCGTTCTCTGAGTATGCCGCGATTGAACATATTCCGGTGATTGAGGTGGAGTTTGTGCATCTCGCCGGTCTGGATGCGCACCTGGGGCAACTGACGCTGCTCGACACGCCGGGGCCGAACGAGGCCGGTCAGCCGCACCTGCAAAAAATGCTCAATGAGCAGTTGGCGCGCGCCTCCGCCGTTCTGGCGGTGATGGACTACACCCAGCTTAAATCCATTTCTGATGCTGAGGTTCGTCAGGCAATTTCGGCTGCCGGGAAATCCGTGCCGCTTTACGCCCTGGTCAACAAATTCGATCAGAAAGATCGTAATAGCGACGATGAAGAGCAGGTGCGGGCGATGATTTCCGGCACGCTGATGAAAGGGAATATTTCTCCGGGGCAAATTTATCCGGTCTCTTCCATGTGGGCCTATCTGGCAAACCGCGCCCGCTATGAGATGAACGTCCATGGGCGCCTTCCCGATCATCAGGATCAGCGTTGGGTACAGGATTTTGCCGAGGCCGCGCTGGGCCGCCGCTGGCGAACGGCCGACCTGGACGATATTGACCATATTCGCCATGCGGCGGATCTGCTGTGGGAGGATTCGCTGTTCGAACAGCCCATCCGCAAACTGATTTACGCGGCTTACGCCAACGCCTCACTGTTCGCTTTACGGTCGGCATCGCATAAGCTGCTGAACTATGCGCAAAATGCCAGAGAATACCTGGACTTTCGCCATCAGGGACTGACGGTCGCTTTTGATGAGCTGGAGCTGAATATTGCGCGCCTGGAAGAGGATATGACGATGCTGCGTCAGCGGCAGAGCGTGGTGAGCGATGAGGTCCAGCATGAAGTTGAAGAGGCGCTCAACGCAACGGATGCTTTTCTGCTTCGCCAGAAAGATGAACTTCACCAGGCGCTGGGCGACATTTTTAGCCGCCCGTCTATTCTTGACTTAGCAGGCCGCGAGCCATCCAGTTTGCGTGAAGACGACGCGGATGCGATCCAGCAGCTGGTGCTTGACGATGAAGGGCATGCGCAGATTGTCCTGAGCAAGATCCGATCGTCATGCGAGCAGATTATGCTGAATGCGCAGAGCAGAATTGGCCGGGAGCTGGCGTTACGCTTCGATCAGCTGGAGTCTACGCTCGCCCGATCGTTGAATGAGGCGATGCGACCCATCGAGACGCGAATTAAGGAACAGCTCAGTCATGCCGGATTTCGGGCGCGGATTAGCTTCCCGGCGTTTCAGGCAAACCAGCTTAATTTCAATACGCGCGGGTTATTTAATGATGCCATTGTGCAGGACACCCCTCCCGCCAGTCAGCCAGCAGGGGCAGGCAGCGTACGTAATACCGTCTCGCGCTGGCTCAATAATCCCGGCTGGGGCTGGGAGGAGTATGTCGTGACGCGCACACGCTATGTCATCGACATCGCTCAGCTTCATGGCAAATTTACGCAACATACCGATCAGTTTTGCGATCAAATTCGTAAAGCTTTGGCCGCGCAGGTCGATGTCTCTGTTACGGCAGGTATGGCAACGTTCTTTGCAGAGTTTTCGTTGTGCCTGACCGGGTTACAGGAAAGCTTGCGTGATAGCCTTGCCGTTCGGCAGCAGAATGAGCATTCAACCCGGGCGCTTAGCCAGTTGTTGAAGCAAAGTATGACCACTGCGGCGTGGATTCAGGAAGATACCCGACTGTTACGCGATGATATTCAAACCTTATTCGCGGCAGAGCAACCATGACAACACAGCTACTGGACGGTCCCGGGCGGACGCTGGAGTGTATTCATCCAAAATTTATGGTCGATTTGGTCCAGGGGGCGGATGCTGCACGTCACGCCCTCCTGGGGCCACAGCAACTACAATTTCGTGAGCGTTTGACGCAGGAGATCATTACGCAGACCCGGCTGCGTCCGTGGGCAATGGCGGGAATGCTCAACGAAAATGCAGCACTGCGGCTGGGTCTGGCGGAGAAACTTGCCGGTATGCTCGACCCCGGACACCTTGCGCTGACCCGTATGTCCGACAGGCTGGTAGCCCTGCGCCAGCAGGTGAATCCACGCCTCCCTCAACCTCCCGGATTGTTGCAACAGTACGAGGAGCTCTCCGCACATTTCAACCAGCGTGCCGCCTATAAAGAGAAAGCGCTCGCGCAGCGAGGCCTTACGGTTCAGGCGGGTGAGCACAGCGAGCAAATTTTTACCCGCTGGCGAGCCGGGCAGTATGACGGCTGGTCGCTGGCTGGCCGCTGCTTTATCGTGCTGGAAGAGTTGCGCTGGGGGGCGTTTGGCGATGCCTGTCGTCTGGCGAATAGTGATGTGGCGGCCATGCTGAAAGATAACCTGCGCAGCATGGCCGCAAATTATCTGGCACAGGAGATTAATGCTTCTCCCACCACCCGGCATTTTTACCATCAGTGGCTGACGACGCCCGCTTCTCCCGGTCTGATTGATTATAAAGATATGCTGGGCTGGCTGGGGGACTGGTGTCAGGCGGAAAAACATCCGGTGAGCTGGTCAGTGACGCAGAGCTGGCAAACGGTCGCGCTGGGGATGCCAAGACTCTGTTCGGCAAAACGGCTTGTGGATGGCATGGTGGAAGAGATATTTGGTACGTGATTGCCCCCCTCTTTTTAAAGAGGGGGGCGAAAGGGTTAGTGGTGCATTTCTACCGCTTCATGTTCTGTCCGGGACTCAGGCACATGCCCAAAGCGTCTGGCGTACAGTGCCGTGATGATAGGGACCAGAATTGCCGTCACAATCACGCTGGCGGCAACCAGAGCCGTGGCGGAAGCGGCTACGGGTTCAAAGGCCGGGTTAATCTGGGCGATAATCACCGGGTTGGCTACCGCAGCGCCTGCGGCCGAAGAGGCGGCCACACCCGCGGTTCCGTTGCCGCCCCCGATGACGCGGTCTGCAATAATCAGCGGAATACCCGTGATGACGATGACGGCAACACCCAGCACAATACCCAGCAGGCCGGTTTCCAGAATTACGTTCAGGTTGATGGTATTGCCCAACGCGAAGCCGAAGAACGGGATCAGTACCGGGGTGGCTTTGCTGAAGAAATCGCGCAGATCGTGATCGAGGTTACCCAGCGCAAAACCAATCAGGAACGGCAGGATCGCCCCGACAAAATGGTGTAGTTCAAAGGAGGCAAGGCCAGCAGAACCCAGAATCAACATCGTCATCAGTGGACCCGACTCCAGGGACATCAGCACGAACGCGCCCGATTCTTCTTTGGTGCCATATTGATTCATCAGGCTGGCATAGAGACCGCCGTTGGTCATATCCATTGCTGAGACAATGGCCAGAACGGATAATCCGGCGAAGAAGCCAGTCTGAATTCCATTCTCCGGAATGAACATCGCACAGATCATGGCAACAACCCAGGCGACCGCAATTTTAGTAATGACCAACGTCCCTGATTTACGTAATACCGTACCTGTTGCACGCAAGTTAATAGATGCGCCGATGCAAAAGAACCAGACTGCCAGAATCGGTACCGTTCCGGTGATCATACCTTTTGTAAAACCGCCAAAATAAGCACCGGTATTCGGGGCCAGCGTATTTAATATCGCGCCAAGTACCAG
>OIFK01000181.1_pt1 | contig 41165 bp, 23 predicted proteins | sample 1582071 | NCBI WGS metagenome assembly OIFK01 (sample SAMN07501052, study PRJEB24779) | human gut metagenome | isolation source: stool | host: human infant | place: USA: Pittsburgh, PA | reverse complement strand
AGTTCAGTCGGTTAGAATACCTGCCTGTCACGCAGGGGGTCGCGGGTTCGAGTCCCGTCCGTTCCGCCACTATTCAGGCCCACGTTACTTGTAACGTGGGCCTTTTTGTTTTTCCTCTTTCTCATGTTTTCCTTAATTTCTGCTCTGGCACATCTGCTGAAAATCATATTTATACCATTCTGTTTTTTGTATTTAATCAATTCTAATCCGCTTAAAAATAGTGTAGGTTAATTACATCATTTCCCTCCTCTTATAATTCTGTTTTCACGTCATTCTTAATAACCCTCTGGTGTTAACTATTCTTAATCCTGCGTAGATTCTCTCGTGGTTTTTTCCTACCTCTATAAAGAAACCAGTCATGCTATTTTTGAGCATCATGTCAATAGACTCTATGGGCGTGAATTATGTAAGGAAGGCATAAGAGCATGGCACTAAAGGATGTATTCACGCCGATGTGCATATGTCCTTAATTTAGCATTGAATTTCACCAAGGACTTTAAGTATGACTGAAAATAAGGTCATTTTAGCGGTCAACAACGGAGACGGTAAAACGCGGTTGTTGACAGCAGATGCAGGCCGTACGGTTAAGGTAAAGCTTATCCCCGGCAATAAATATTTGCTGAAAAATGTGAATGACGACTTTGCGCCAGAAAATATTACGCTTCAACGCGTTGGCAAAGCGTTACATATTATTCAGGAAGGCGACACACAGCCCAGCATTATTATTGAAAATTATTTTGACGGCGATTCGAAAAACCCAACCCTGATGGGTATGGCCGAAGATGGATTGCTTTATGCCTATATCCCTTTGTCTGGTGAAAGCTACGATAATGGCTATCTCATGGCTGAAGGTGGTCTGGCTCCGGTTGCCCTGGGCGGTGAACCGTTAGGCGCCGGTGGGCCTCTATTGTCTGCCCCGGACGACGAAAATGACATGCTGTTTGGCATGTTAGGGTGGTTTGCGCTTGCGGCGGCAGGTGTTGGCGCTGCGTTTGCTCTGTCCGAACTGGAGAAGGATGAAAGCGATAGCCAGCCCGCCCCCGAAAAACCGAGCATTGGCAAGGCTGTGGATGATGAAGGCTCGATTAAAGGACCGCTTAAGTCCGGAGACGTGACTGATGACTCAACGCCTTCATTAATCGGTAAAGGCAAGCCGGGCGATACCATCCATATCATCGATAATGATAAGGAAATTGGCTCCGTCATCGTCGACGACGAAGGCGAATGGAGCTATACGCCGGATAAGCCGCTGGGCGACGGTGAACATGACCTCTCCGTTGTGGTTGAAGATCCGGACGGCAACATGAGCCCGCCGTCTGACCCCATTACCATCGTGGTTGATACCGTTGCGCCAGATGCGCCAACGATTGAGCACATCATGGATAAAGTGGGTAAAGTCACCGGCGAGATCCTTGAAGACGCTTACACCGACGATCCAAAACCGGAGATGAGCGGTACCGGTGAAGCGGGCGCGACGATTACCATTTACGATAACGGTAAAAAGATCGGCGAAACCACCGTTAACGACGACGGTCGTTGGTATTTCAAACCTTCAGAAAACCTGACTGACGGCAACCACAGCATCACGGTTAGCCAGACGGATAAAGCGGGTAACGTCAGCGAGCCTTCTGATGAACGTGATTTTATTGTTCTGACGGAACCTCCGGGGAAAGCAGAAACGCCGTCAGTTATTGACGACAACGGTCCGGTAACGGGTCCGCTTAAGCCGGGTGACGTGACGGATGACACTAAACCTTCATTCAGCGGTGAAGGCACGCCGGGCAATACCATCGTTATCAAGGATAACGACAAAGAGATCGGCTCCGTTATCGTCGATGACGAAGGGAAGTGGACCTACACGCCTGAGAAAGATCTCAGCGAGGGTGAGCATAACGTTGAGGTGATTGAAGAAGATCCGCTGGGTAATGTCGGCCAACCCTCCGATCCGATCCAGATCATTGTCGATACCACGCCGCCGGCAAGACCGGACAGGGTCGATGCTGAAGATAATACCGGTCCGATTACCGGCCAGCTGAAGGGCGGCGACGTCACTGACGAAACGCGTCCGGTATTCAGCGGTAAAGGTGAACCGGGCGACACCGTGACCATTTATGATGGTGATGAAGTTCTGGGCTCTACCGTCATCGATGACGAAGGCAACTGGTCGCTGAAACCGGAGAAACCGCTGGGCGAAGGCGATCACAGCATCACCGTTACGCAAACGGATAAGGCGGGCAATACCAGCGACCCCTCGGAAGCGCTGGAGTTTGAAGTTGACACTACCGCGCCTGATGCTTCAGCAGATGTTCTGAAAATTACCGCCGTAGCGGATGACGTAGGCGATCGTCAGGGCAACGTTGCCAGCGGTGAAATCACCGATGACAGCAAGCCGCTCATTAGCGGTATCGGCGAAGCGGGCAATACCGTCTATGTCTATACCACCGACGCCTCCGGTAAACACCTGATTGGTTCAGCGGTTGTGGGTAGCGATGGCACCTGGAGCCTGACGCCTGAAACCCCACTGACGGAAGGTTTGAACCAGCTGACGCTGGAGACACAGGATCCGGCGGGTAACCGCGTTGCGGGCGATGCACCGTCTTACGACATTAACCTCCTGATCCCGATCAGCACTCAGCCGTCCATCAACAGCGTGGTGGACAATTCAGAACCACACGTTGGCCCGCTGCAAAAAGGCGACGCCACCAACGATACCACGCCAACCCTGAGCGGCAGCGCTGCGCCGGGTGACATCGTGTCGATCCTCGACAACGGTAAGGTGATTGGCTCCGTCACGGCGGACAGCAACGGCAAGTGGACGTTCACTCCGGACGCCGCGCTGGCTGATGGCAAGCACACCTTCACCGTCACTGCGACTGACGCAGCGGGCAACTCGCGCACCAGCGGCAGCTTCCCGATCGTGATTGACACTGCGGCACCATCTCCGGCAGAAAATATCGTTATCAATGATAACGTGGGCGACAAGCAGGGACCGGTAGGTTCAGGCGACACCACAGACGATCAGTCCCCGACCCTGAGTGGCGAAGCCGAGCCGGGCAGCGTGGTGGACATCTATGATAACGACGAGAAGATCGGTTCCGTCATCGTTGATGACGAAGGTAAATGGTCCTATACGCCAGACAAACCGCTGGATAAAGGCGATCATGAGATCACCACTACCGTAACCGATCCGTCTGGCAACACCAGTGAACCGTCGCCGGGGATCTCCTTCACCGTCGACCCTGATCCAAACCAGGTTACCGTGGGTGAAGTGGTGGATGATCAGGGCCCGATCGTGGGCAACCTAAAGCCGGGCACCGTGACCGATGATGTTCGCCCTGAACTGAGCGGTAAAGGTAAGCCAGGCAGCACCGTGACCATTAAAGATGGCGACGACGTGCTGGGCTCCACCGTGGTGGATCCGGACGGCAACTGGACGTTCACGCCAGAGCAGGATCTGGCTGACGGCAATCACAGCCTGACCGTGGTGTCCAAAGATCCGGCGGGTAACGAGGTGACCTCACCGTCCTTCGATATCACCGTCGATGCGACCGCGCCGGAAAAACCTGTGCTGGGATCCGCAACGGATGACGTGGGCACTATTCGCGGCGATCTGAGCAACGGCAGCACCACCGACGACGCAAACCCAACCTTCAACGGCTCTGCAGAGCCGGGCAGCCGTGTCGATATTTACGACAACGGTGAGCATATTGGTTCGACGATTGCGGACGATAAAGGCGCCTGGCAGTTCACGCCAACTACGCCTCTGCCAGAAGGTGAGCACCATATCACCACTACCGCAACGGATGAAGCGGGCAACACCGGTCCGGAATCGGATGATTTTGTGCTGGTGACCGACTACACCCCACCTGTAGCAACCGGCGATGTGCTGAACATTACGTCCGTAATGGATGATGTCGGCGGCCGTCAGGGTAACGTGGCCAGCGGTGAAATCACCGATGACAGCAAACCGGTTATCAATGGTATTGGTGAAGCGGGAAGCACCGTCTTTGTTTACAGCACGGATGCTAACGGCAAACATCTGCTGGGCTCAGCCGTAGTCAACAGTGAAGGCACCTGGACGCTGGCGCTGGATACACCGCTGGTGGAAGGGCTTAATCAGCTGACGCTCGAAACGCAGGATGCCGTTGGTAACCGCGTGGCGGGTGAAGCACCGTCTTATGATATTACCGTTCTGATCCCGGTCAGCACCGAGCCGTCCATCAACAGCGTGGTGGACAACGCCGAGCCGCACGTCGGCCCAATGCAGAAAGGCGAAACCACCAACGACACCACCCCAACCCTGAGCGGCAGCGCTGCACCGGGCGACGTTGTGTCTATCCTCGACAACGGGAAAGTGATTGGCACCGTCAAGGCGGATAGCAGCGGTAAGTGGTCGTTCACCCCGGATACCGCGCTGGCGGATGGTCAGCACACCTTCACCGTCACGGCGACTGACGCAGCGGGCAACGCGCGCACCAGCGGTACCTTCCCGATCGTGATCGATACTGCGGCACCGTCTCCGGCAGAAAATATCGTTATCAATGATAACGTGGGCGACAAGCAGGGGCCGGTAGGCGACGGTGACACCACCGACGACCAGTCTCCAACCCTGAGCGGTGAAGCCGAGCCGGGCAGCGTGGTGGACATCTACGACAACGACGAGAAGATCGGTTCCGTCATCGTTGATGACGAAGGTAAATGGTCCTATACGCCAGACAAGCCTCTGGCTAAAGGCGATCATGAGATCACCACTACAGTGACCGATCCGTCTGGCAACACCAGCGAACCGTCACCGGGGATCTCCTTCACCGTCGATCCGGATCCAAACCAGGTCACCGTGGGCGAAGTGGTGGACGATCAGGGGCCGATCGTGGGTAACCTGAGGCCGGGCAACGTGACCGATGATGCGCGTCCGGAACTGGGCGGTAAAGGCAAGCCGGGCAGCACCGTAACCATCATGGATGGCGACGATGTACTGGGCTCCACCGTGGTGGATCCGGACGGCAACTGGACGTTCACCCCAGAGCAGGATCTGGCCGATGGCGATCACAGCCTGACCGTGATTTCCAAAGACCCGGCCGGAAACGACGTGACCTCTCCGTCCTTTGATATCTCTGTCGATACCGTGGCACCGGAAAAACCGGTTGTCGGCCTTGCGACAGATGACGTGGGTTCCAGCCGTGACGATCTGAGCAGCGGCAGCACCACCGACGATGCGAACCCAACCTTCAAAGGTTCCGCAGAGCCGGGCAGCCGTGTCGATATCTATGATAACGGGGAGCTGATTGGTTCTACCGTGGTGGACGAAAATGGCGGCTGGCAATTTACGCCAACCACCGCGCTGCCAGAGGGTGAGCACCATATCACCACTACCGCAACCGATAAGGCCGGTAACACGGGTCCGGAATCAGATGATTTTGTACTGATCACCGACTACACCGCGCCTGACGCGAGCAAAGTGGCGATCACCGAAGTCTACGACGACGTGAACACCGCAGGCGTGATTGCCTCCGGCGAAGAAACCGACGATAACCGTCCGCTGATCAAGGGTACCGGCGCAGAGCCGGGCAACACCATCACCGTCTACAACGGCGACAAGGTGATTGGCACCGCGACCGTGCAGGCCGACGGCACCTGGTCCCTGGAGCCGACCACGCCGCTGCCGGACGGCAGGTACACCCTGACGGCGAAAGAGACCGACGGCGTGGGCAACGTCTCCGGTCCGTCCGGCGAGTACATCATCAACGTGGCCACCGTGCCGCCGCAGGCACCGACGCTGGACACCGTCTATGACGACGTGGCCCCGCATGCGGACTACCTGCAGAAGGGCGACGTCACCAACGACACCACCCCGACCCTGAGCGGCAGCAGCGGCGTGGCGGGCGGCACCATCAGCATCTACGACAACGGCCGCCTGATTGGCACCACCACCGTGGGCAGCAACGGCAGCTGGAGCTTCACGCCGGATACGGCGCTGGCTGACGGCAGCCACAGCTTCACCGCCACCGTCACCGACGGCGTGGGCCGCACCAGTGAGCCAACCGGCGGCTTCGGTATCGTTATCGATACAAAAGCACCGGACGCGGCCTCCGACCTGCTGGTCACCGACAACGTCGGTGCGTACCAGGGCCCGGTCGTGAGCGGCGACACCACCGATGACAACACCCCGACCCTGAGCGGCAGGGCCGAGCCGGGCAGCACGGTGAACATCATCGACAACGGCCAGGTTATCGGCTCCACGAAGGTGAACCCGGACGGCACCTGGAGCTACACCCCTGACCAGCCGCTGGCGAACGGCGCACACGACCTGACCACCACCGTCACCGATCCGTCGGGCAACACCGGGCCGGAAGGGTCGCACGTGGTCATCACCGTTGACGTGGTCCCGGGCAAGGTGGAAATCACCGCCGTGACCGATGACGCCGGCAGCGTGACCGGCAGCCTGTCCCAGAACGCGGTCACCGACGACACCCGTCCGCAAATCAGCGGCACGGCGAAGGCGGGCAGCACCGTAACCATCATGGACGGCAGCAACGTGCTGGGCACCACCACCGCGGGCGCGGACGGCACCTGGAGCTTCACGCCGAGCGTGGACCTGGGCCGCGGGGACCACACCTTCACCGCCACAGCGAAGGACCCGATGGGTAATGAGTCAGCCAGCAGCAGCTGGACCGTGACCATCGACACCGATGCGCCGGTGAAACCGACCATCGACGCGGCGCTGGACGACGTGGGCAGCGTGCAGGGTAACCTGGCGAACGGCGGCACCACCGACGATCCGACCCCGACCCTGAGCGGCAAGGCGGAAGCGGGCAGCACCGTGAAGATCTACGATCAGAACGGCCTGCTGGGCGAAGTGACGGCGAAGGCCGACGGCACCTGGAGCTTCTCACCGACGGCGAAACTGCCGGAAGGTGAGCACCGCTTCCACGTGACGGCGACGGACAGGGCGGGTAATACCAGCGCAGCGTCCGACGATTTCGTGCTGAACCTGGACTACACCGCACCAGAAGCAAGCAAAGTGAGCATCACTGACGTGGTGGATGACTTTGGTTCTGTGACCGGCTCCGTGACGTCAGGCGGTAAGACTGACGATAACACGCCGCTGATCAAAGGCACCGGCGCGGAAGCGGGCAACACCATCACCGTGTACAACGGCGACAAGGTGATTGGCACCGCCAAAGTACAGGCTGACGGCACCTGGGAGCTTCAGGTCACGAAAGCCCTGCCTGACGGGACTTACAACCTGACGGTGAAAGAGACCGACAGCGTGGGTAACACCACGGCGGCTTCACCGGAATACATTATTCAGATCGATGCAGGCGGTCAGCCGCTGCCACCGACCCTGAGCAGTGTCGAAGATGACGTCGCGCCGCATACCGGTCCATTGCAGAAGGATGCGACAACCAACGACAACACCCTGCTTCTGACCGGTACTGCGGAAGCCAACGTGACGGTTCGCATTTATGGCGGCCCGAACGGTACCACCCTGCTGGGTGAAACCAAGGCCGATGCCCAGGGCAAATGGAGCTTCAACACGCCGAAACTGGCGGACGGCGTTCATACGTTTGTCGCGGAAGCGATTAACGACATTGGTCAGGTAAGCCCGCAGACTGGCGGCTTCCCAATCACGGTTGATACCAGCGCGCCGGGTGAGGTCACAGGCTTTATCGTGAGCGATAACGAAGGTCCGAAGACCGGCGTATTGGCTAATGGCGACACCACTGACGATGCGACGCCGACCATCAGCGGTAAGGCAGAGCCAGGCAGCGTTGTTCACGTCTACGTGAACGGCCAGGAAAACGGTACTGCGGTTGCAGACGCGAACGGTAACTGGACCTACACCACCGGTTCTCTGGCGGATGGAGAATACACCTTCACCGCGCGTGCTGAAGATTCAGCAGGCAACCTGGGAGCTGAAAATGCCGGTGTTACCGTCACGCTTGATACCTCCAGCGTTCCGGTCACCATCGTTCGCGTGATGGACGATAAAGGCAGCGTCACGGGTGAAATGAAGGCGAACGACGTCACTGACGACGCGCGTCCGGAAATTATCGGTAAGGCGAAAGCAGGCAGCACTGTCACCATCATGGATGGCAACGTGGTGTTGGGCAGCGTCAAGGCCGATGCCAGCGGCAACTGGGTATTTACGCCTACCAGCGATCTGGGCGATGGCGTACACAACATTACGGCAACCGCGAAAGATCTGACGGGTAAAGAGGATACCTCCAGCACCTTCAGCTTCGAAATTGACAGTAAAGCACCGAATCGTCCGAGCATTGATTACGCGGAGGATCAGGTGGGTACCGTTAAGGACGACCTGAACAGCAACGATGTCACTGACGATCCGCAGCCGATCCTGCACGGTACGGCTGAAGCGGGCAGCACCGTCAATATTTACACCGTTGACGGCACCCTGCTGGGTTCAGTCACCGCGAACAGCAACGGGGCATGGAACTTCAAGCCGGGCAGCAAGTTACCTGAAGGGAAAAACACCTTCTACGTGACGGCCACGGATGAAGCCGGCAACGTCAGCGACAAGTCTGCGGACTTTATTCTGACTACCGACTACACCGCGCCGGATGCGAGCAAAGTGACCATTGATTCCGTCACGGATAACGTGGGTAACGTTCAGGGGATTGTTGCAGATGGCGGCGTTCTGGACGATTCACGTCCGGTAATTCGCGGCTCTGGTGCGGAAGTAGGCAACGTTATTACCGTGTACACCACGGATAAAGACGGCAACACCAAAGTACTGGGCACCACCACGGTCGATCAGAACGGCAAATGGGAACTGACGCCATCTGAATCGCTGTACGGTGATTCCATCAACCAACTGACCGTGACGGAAACCGATCGCGTTGGCAACGTGGCGAAACCGGCTGACAGCTATGACGTCATTATGTCCGACACGCCGGATGCGCCAGCGATCCTTAACGTTCTGGACGATACCGGCACAACCGTTATCAACCTGGCCAACAATGCGTTGACCAAAGACGATACGCCAACCCTGAAAGGAACGGCGGACGGTGCTGCGGGCGATACTATCACCATTTACAACGGCAGTCAGGTTGTAGGTAAAACAACGCTGAACAGCGATGGCACCTGGAGCTTCACGCCATCTCCGGCACTGGCTGACGGTAGCTACACCTTTACGGTGACCAATACCAACAGCGCGGGTCAGGAGAGCGATCGCAGCGGTTCGTTTACGGTAACCATTGATTCAACAGCGCCGAATCCGGTTTCCGGACTGCAGGTGTCTGACGATCAGGGTGCCTGGAAAGGTCAGTTGACCGACGGTATGACCACCGACGACAACAAGCCAACCTTCACCGGTAAAGCGGAGCAGGGCAGCACGGTTACTATCTATGATAATGGCCAGGCGATGGGTACCGTCACCGTCACCAACCCAGACGGTAGCTGGCAGTTCACGCCGTCCACGCCGCTGGTTGATGGCGAACACCAGTTCGCGACCCAGGTAACGGATCCGGCAGGTAACGCCAGCGCGATCGTTGACGATATCACCGTTAACGTCTCTACGGGCGCAAGCTATCTGCAGCTGCTGCAGGTGGTGGATGATGTCCAGGAAGCGGGTGGTTCTCGCGTGCTTCGCGATGGTGAAGTCACCAACGACAGCCAGGTACAGCTGGTCGGTAAGGCGACGGCGGGCAGTACCATTATCATCACCGACGTGGGTGGCGTTCAGCTGGGCACCGTGAAAGCGGATGCCAACGGTAACTGGGAATTCACGCCGACGAGCAGCCTGAGTGATGGCGCGCACACGCTGCGCATCACCGGGACCGACCCGTCCAATAACCCGCTCACGCCGATCGACTTTGATCTGGTTGTGGATACGGTTGCGCCTGTCGCACCGGCTATCACCGATGTGCTGGACGACGTCAACCCGGTTCAGGGTTCCGTTGCTCACGGCAAGCCGACCAACGACACCACGCCGGAAATCACCGGTACGGCAGAGAAGGGAAGCACGGTGAATGTGTACCATCAGGTGGATGCGACAACCCGCATTCTGCTGGGTACCGCCGTTGCCGATAGCACAACGGGTCAGTGGACGCTACAAATCACTGACGCGAACAAGCTGGCTGAAGACACCTGGAATCTGGTCGCAACCTCCACGGACGCGGCGGGCAACGTCAGTACGCCGAGCAACACCTGGACAATTGTTGTCGATACCACCGTGTCTGACGCGGTTATCAACATCAGCTCTGTCTCGGAAGACCGTGGCGCTTCAGATACTGACTTCATTACCAGCGATAACACGCTGTTGATTAACGGTGAGCTGAACAAAGCCCTGCAGGCGGACGAGTGGGTTGAGATTAGCCTCGACAACGGTGTGACCTGGACGCGTGCCTCAACGGTAACCGGCACATCCTGGACTGTGGATATGCAGAGCACGCCGCTGAACGATGGTGCTTACACCATTCAGGCGCGCGTGGTGGATAACGCCGGTAACGTCGGCAGCACCGATTCTCAGGCGCTGCAGGTGGCATCGGGCGGCAGTGACATGAACGGTCTGTCTACGACAACCAAAGTGACTACCGATACCAGCCATGGTCTGACGACCGGGGATCACTTCAGCCACGCGGCAACGGCAACCAACGGCGACATGGTCACCCGTGACCGTACGGTGACCATCAGCGGCAACCTGAGCGCGGCGCTGCAGGCGGGCGAACATCTGCAGATCTCTCTGGATAACGGAAAGACCTGGAAAACGCTGGCGCTCAACGGCCAGAGCTGGAGCTATGAACTGCCGGAAGCGACGGCAAGCACCACCCACAGCTTCAAGCTGCAGGTGATTGACGTTGCGGGTAACCCGGGTACGAACACGAACTTTGCCGATAGCTACAACGTGGTTATCGATCTGGATTCTCCGAACGGTATTACCGGGGCGCCAGATGTGCCGCAGCACACCACCACAGGAGATTCGTTCACCTTCTCCAGCGGTCAATACGGTCGTGTTGAAGCGGGGGCGATTATCTCGCTGGTGAGTGACGTCAACAACAACGGGACATATCAGGAAGGTCTGGATCAGGTCATTGGCTTCGTGAAGGCTAACGCTGACGGCTCCTGGAGTCTGAATACGTCGCTGCCTTCTGGCGCACATAACCTGGCCTTTGTGGTCTGGGATGAAGCGGGTAACCGCTCAAGCATGAGCGCCAGCACCAGTACAGGTGTCACCGAAGGTGGCGGCAGTACGCTGATTGAACAAACCTGGGGGGGAACGACCGATGCGGATAGCCGCGGTTTGAACGCCGCTGCGGTGACCATCAGTCAGGACGGTTTGTGGTCATTCTTCCAGAGTGCTCGCGGCACTTCTGGTACAGCAACCGCTAACGCCGGACGTGTCTATGACTCCGTCACGCGTGAAGACTACGATTCAACGTACCTTGCCCAACCGTCAACTGAAAACGGTGCGGGTTACGACGTAGATAGCACGTCATACAGCCGTTATGTTAACTCCGCAGCCTTTGCGGACATTAACCGCGATGGCTATGCCGACGTCATGTCTCAGATCAGTAGCTATAGTAACGCGGGTCGTACCGCCTACTGGCTGCAGAACGCAGACGGTAGTTACTCCGCGAAGGCGCTGGATCAGGGCACCCTGAACCACCTCGGCGGCGTGATTTCCTATGACCGTGAAGGTGATGGCTATCTGGACTTTGTGCTGGGTGACTCCGAAGCAGACTCCATTTCGTTCATCAAAAATACGCAGGGCACGCTGAGTTACGAGGATAATTCCGGCTTCTCTGACGGACATCCTGGCGGGGCACTGCCAACGTCGCTGAGTGTGCTGCACGAAGTAGGGGCTGTGGATATCGATAACAACGGTACCGTAGATATTACGGCACATATCGACTACAACGGCGCTGGCAACCTCGTCGGCAACAACTCCCGCGGTCTGGGTATCTTGTATAACCAGACTACCGGGACGTCGAAGACCAACTTCGGTGAAGTTGGCTACTACGCGAACGTGTTCCGTGACGATGGCCATGAAGACTACGGTAACTTGTCTATCTCCATGACCTATGCGGATTACAACAACGATGGTTGGCTGGATCTGTTCCTGAGCCGTGGTTCGAAGGGGGGCAGTAACAGCGACGAGAGCCGTATCTATCTGAACGATGGTACCGGTAAGCTCAATGCAACGGACAGCCAGGCGCAGTGGTTTGGCGATAACGTTGATGGCGGCACGTCGCTGGCAGTGGACTGGAACCACGACGGTAAGATGGACATCATCGAAGTGCCACGCTCTGGCGTGACTGGCTCGCCAATGTTGTATACCAATACCGGTAGTAACAACTGGGGCGCCAATAAAGTCAGCCTGACAGGTAGCACGACGTTCAACAACATGACGGGTGCCGTCGCACTCGACTATGACTGGGACGGTTCGATGGACCTGGTGCTGTACCGCTCTGGCGCGGATGCTGATGTCGTGGCAAGAGACGACGCGGGACGCACGATGCTGGTGAAAAACACCAATATCGCGGCGGACGGCACGAGCCTGCAGATCCGTATTGTTGACGGCAACGGCATCAATACCTTCTACAGCAACACCGTGAAGTTATACAACTCAGCGGGCGAGCTTGTGGCAACCCAGTTGATTAACCCGCAGTCCTCTGGTTCCAGCAACAGCATGGGTCTGGTGAGCTTCTTCGGGCTGGATCCGAATGAAGTTTACTCCGTGCAGATGCTGCGCATTACCGACGGTGAAGCGGATCACGTTGGCGCAACGAGCAGCATTGGTGGTTACACCAACGGTACGGTAAATGAGAGCTGGGGTGGCCTGACAACAGGTAAAGCCCATGACTCCTACGTACTGACGGCGGAAAGCGGCAATGCGGCAAACAACACCTCTGGCAACAGCGGGATCGTCGGGACGGGCTATAACGACACCTTCTTCGGTTCTGCAGGCAACGACACCTACAACGGTGGCGGCGGCTGGAACCAGATTGTGAGCGGTAAGCCGGTCTGGAGCGAAACTGCCGGTATGGACGTTGTTGACTATAGCCGTTCAACTACTGCGATCAACGCGAACCTGTGGACAGGTACTGCAACCGGTAACGGCACCGATAAACTCCTCAATATCGAGGGTCTCTTAGGTTCCAGCCAGCAGGATACGTTTACGGATAACTCCGCAAATAACCTGTTCGATGGTCGCGGTGGCAATGACGCCTTCTACCTGGTCAACGGCGGTAACGACACGCTGATGTACAACGTGCTGGAAGGAATGACCAACGACAGCACCGGCGGCAACGGGCACGACACTATCCACGGCTTCAAGGTGGGTAATCTGGTGAAAGACAGTGATGCAGACCTGCTCGATATGAGCGAGCTGCTTGACTATAAGGGCTCTATCTCCTTCTTCGAGGACGATGGAAAACTGGAGCTGGATTACTCCTCCCGCGGCGTGCTGGATTACGTCAAGGTGGAAGTTGTCGGAAGCGATACCGTGATCAGTATCGACCGTGACGGTCAGGGCGGACAGCATGGATTTACTCAGGTTGTCACGCTGGCTGATGTTCAAACCGATCTGGTTACGCTGCTGCAGAATAACCAAATAATGATGTAACCCAGTAAAACCCGCCATCTTCGGATGGCGGGATTTCTGCGCATCTCTGTTGTTTTACGATCAATCACTGGGTTAATCGGGAATTTGATAAATGAAAGTAACCCCTCGGAATTTTAAAAAAATTAATCTGGCGTTCTGTGTCGCTGCTGCCTTAAGTGCATTTATGGCTAATCCCGCTTATTCAGCCGAAAAAGTGGAAAAGGCCATCGATTTACCGGTAGTGATTAAACCAGCGCCAAAAAATACGGCACCGCAGCCTTATCGTCCGGTAGCTGGCGTAACGCCTGAACTGGCGCAGGTTGTCGTCTATTATCCGCAGGGCACCGTTCCTGCGACAGTCTATGTGGACCGCGAGCTGCAGTCGGTGCTGTTGCCAGGCCAGTTTACCGTCCTGTGTGCCGCACCCGGTGCACACACGGTGGAATCCTGGTTCAACGACCAGCCGACCTATCAGGGCAAACAAAACCCGCAGCAGCAGCTCAATACCGAAAGTGCTCAAACCTATTTTATTCAGGTGAACCCAGGCACTACGGGAAATACGGCGGCGCTGGAGGAACGCGCGCGCGCGGAATCACTTCTGAAAAATATGCATAAGCAGACCAGGATTATTAATCGAGCCTCGCAGGTCACACCCTGTGATTACGTTAATAATACCGGCATAGTGCTTATTCAGGAGCAGGTACTGTTCCGCTTTGCCGCAAGCAACACGGTGGGCATTTTTGCGGAATCTCGCCAGAAGTTGGATGAGGTAGTGAAATTTATCCGCCAGGCGAATAACGTTCGTGAAATTCAGATTATTGGTTATACCGATGCGATTGGTAGCCGTGAAGCCAACCAGCGTCTCTCTGAAGCGCGTGCGAATACGGTTCGTTCGTTATTGATTGAGAAAGGTATTAAGCCAGAGCTTATTAATAACACAGTTGGACAGGGGGTAGCACAAACCGCTGAAGGTTGTGGAACCAGTGCCACCCAGCAAGCGGCGGGTTGTAACGTTAATAGCCGTCGTGTAGAAATTTTAGTGAAAAGCCACTAATTATGCCTAAAGAAAATACGGATCGCAGCGATGCTTTCCGTATTTTTTTGCAGAAGCGAGGAAGGGTTAACGGCGATTATGCACACTGGGGTTCGAAAGCAAGAGGGCTGGCGCTGCTGTAGTATTTTTTCTTCTCCCTGATAATCTCGTTCTCGATTGACTCCCGGATGATCTCGCCACAGGAATATATTTTTTTCAACGAGTTAAAACCCAGTTGCTTCATAATATTATTGGTATAGGTGTAGGTTGTTTTAGGTTTAATGTTGTGCACGAGGCTAATGTCATCAATGGTGTAACCCGCAATCATCAGCTTCAACACACAAAACTCCATATGCGTCAGTTCGATGTATTTGTTAACTACCTTGCTTTTGCTGGGGTGACGCTGGGCATGCATTTTTTTGATGATCTCATCGTTCGTAAGATTATTTATGTTTACAAGACGATGCCTGAAATGGGAACAAATGCAGGAAAACAGTGTGGGAAAAATATCCGAATGATAGGCGATAATAACTTCTGATATGGTTGCATTATGCGCTTTTTTTCGAAGAGAGATCAGCCAGTGGAAGTAAATGATATTACTGTATATCGAGTCAGGTAAAACTAAATATAGGGTAAAAAAAGAGCCCCTCCTGACCTCTTTAGTCCAGGAAAAAAGATTCTGTTGATTGTCAAAAGAGATGACTTTCTCTTTCCTGAATGTTTATGAAAGCAAATGATGTAGACCGATATTGCTAAACTGACATCGTGATAAAATAACTTTAGACGTATCCATTGGTATTCCTTTGGTTAACTTGAATGGAAGGAGTCCATCTTCGTAATGTTGCATACCGACAGACAGGTACTACGGTATGAATATATTTATATTTTACACGACATGAATAAACTATTAATTAAGAACACTCCTTCAGTAAATGGGAATTGTTAACCTCGCAGGAATGTAATTTCACGCTGACATTAATGTAAGAAAGCGATGTTTTCAACCAGGAATAATCCACATATCCAGGACACGCAAAACATGTGATGGTTATAATTTTATAAATAATGGCTTGCTGGATTTCTTCCTTACGGGAAGCATGTCGTTTGGCCGATTAATTAAAGAGAGTGTCGTTGTACAGGGATGACATTGTGAAAAGCATGAAAAAAATCGCGGTTCTGTTTATTTTAAGTTCTACCTTACTTCTTGCCGGCTGCCAGATCGCGCCGGGCAGCCATATCGATACTTCCGGAAAAAAAGTGGTTCATTCGCAGGAGAATAAGCAGAGCGAGCTGGATATTCATGTTTATCCCGTCACACCTGCGCTGATAGCGCAGCTGCGGGAAAACGTGGCTGTTGCCCAGGGCAATGCAGAGCTAAACAAGCGCCTGGAGGCGTATGAATACCGTATTGGTGTTGGCGACATTATTATGGTGACCGTTTGGGAACATCCGGAACTCACCACTCCATCAGGACAGTATCGAAGCGCCAGCGATACGGGAAACTGGGTACATTCAGACGGAACTATTTTTTATCCCTACATCGGGAAAGTTGTCGTGAAAGATAAAACGGTGACGGAAGTCAGAGAGATGATTACCGGGCATCTGGCGAAATATATTGAGTCTCCTCAGGTGGAAGTGGGGATTGCTGCGTTCCGTTCACAGAAGGTCACGGTATCGGGTGAGGTAAACCAGTCTGGCCAGCAGCCTATTACTAACGTGCCGCTGACGATTATTGATGCAGTAAACCAGGCCGGTGGCCTGACGGAAAATGCCGACTGGAGCAATGTGGTATTAACCCAGGGGGGCAAAAAGTCGACAATTTCGCTTCAGGCCCTCATGCAGTATGGCGATTTACAGCAGAATAAATTGCTTTATCCGGGCGATATTCTCTATGTCCCACGCAATGACGATTTAAAAGTGTTTGTCATGGGGGATGTTGTTAAGCAGAGCACCATGAAAATGGATCGCTCAGGCATGACGCTGACGGAAGCGCTGGGGAATGCTGAGGGGATGAATCAGCTAACCAGCGATGCCAGTGGGATATTCGTGATCCGTTCTGAGGCCAAATCAGAAGACGTAAACGAGAAACGTGCGGCGATCTACCAGCTCGACGCGCGAGATGCTACTGCACTGGTACTTGGAACAGAATTTAAGCTCAAGCCTTACGACATTGTCTATGTGACATCCGCACCAGTTGCGCGCTGGAACAGGGTCATTAACCAGCTAATGCCGACCATTACGGGTATCTACAGCCTGACGGAAACGACTCGCTTTGTGAGAAACTGGGGAAATTAATCGTGAAGGGGCACTATAACGCCATCCTGGTGGTTTGCACGGGCAATATATGTCGTTCTCCGGCGGGAGAACGAATATTGCGTTCCTGCTTGCCGGAAATGACGGTGGACTCCGCCGGGATTTCAGCACTATCGGGTGAATGTGCCGATCCCGTTATTCTGCAAACCGCCCGGAATTATGGATTTTCTCTGGAAGGGCATATCGCACGTCAGCTCACCCCAGCGATGTGCCGTGAGTACGATCTTATCCTGACGATGGAGAAGAATCATATTGAAGCGGTAACCCGGATGGCCATGGAGGCCAGGGGGAAAACGTTTTTATTCGGCTACTGGCTTCAGCAGCTCGAAATTGCCGACCCGTACCGCCGGGGACGTGAAATATCAGATTTGATTTTTAAACAACTTTTATCCTCTGCTGAAGAATGGGTAAAGGTTTTTCAGCAGATTGAATAAGTAAGGCTGATTACCGTATGAATAACAGATACGTTAGCAACGATCCTCCCGATTATCTCCAGCGCGGGGAGGAGATTGATCTTGTCCATATCCTCAAGGTTTTATTTTATAGCAAAGTGTGGATAGCGGCCACGACTCTCCTGTTTATTGTGTGCGGCATTATTATTGCTAACACTTTGACGCCCATTTACAAAAGTGATGCGTTAATTCAGGTTGAGAAAAACCCTTCTCTGGGAATATTAAGCAAGCTGTCCCCTGTGCTACCTGAGGGGGCAGGGGTAAGTTCTGAATCAGAAGTGTCGTTAATAAAATCACGCCTGGTGATTGGAAAAACGGTGCGCGATTTAGGGCTGGATATCGTCACGACTGAAAAAACCTATCCTGTAGCCAACGGCCTATTGCAACGTCTGTTCGGTCATCAACCGGCGAAAATTGCGATTGCCTATCTTTCCGTACCGGAACCGTATATCAATCAGCCCCTGAAGCTGGACATGGTTCAGTCTGGAGGCTTCGTATTATATGTCGGAGAGTCCATTGTTGAGGGCAAAGTCGGTGTGCCTGTCCACACTGACGACGTTGATTTCCTGATTGACAGCGCTCAGCTCACTGAAAATACTTCATTTATTATTATAAAGCGCAACGAGTATTCTGTCATCGAAGAAATAAAGGAGAGACTCTCCATTGATACCAAATCGGGTGGGAACGGCATGTTACATTTGAGCATGACTGGCCCCGAACCGGTGATTATCAGCAAAATACTCGATAATATAGCACATAACTACCTGGCTCAGGACGTTGCGCGGAAGTCAGAAGAGGCCAGTAAAAGCCTGGCTTTTTTAAATAAACAGTTACTGCAAATCAAAAGTAATTTGATATAGGCTGAAAGTAAACTTAATGAATTTCGGAAGAATAATGAGTCTGTTGACTTATCATTAGAAGCGAAATTTATTCTGGATAATGTTGTTGCTATTGACACTCAACTTAATGAACTGACGTTCAAGGAAGCAGAAATCTCCAAGCTGTATAAACGAACGCACCCTGCGTATAAAGCATTGTCAGAGAAAAAAGCGATTCTTGTTGCAGAAAAAGAGAAGCTCAACCAGCGAATTAGCGCGATGCCCAGCACGCAGCAAGAGATCCTGAGTATGACCCGCGATGTGCAGATGGGTAATGACATTTATCTGGTTTTACTGAATAAACAGCATGAATTAAATATCAGTAAGGCCAGTACGCTGGGCAACGTGCGTATTATCGATCGCGCGGTAACGCAGCTGAAGCCGGTCAAACCTAAAAAGCTGCTGATTGTTATTCTGTCAGCCATGCTCGGTTTCCTTTTCTCATCGGGGATCATCCTTGTTCGCAACATGCTGATAAAAGGGATCAGGCAGCCGGCGGAACTTGAGATACGCGATATTCCAGTGTATGCGGTTGTTCCCCTCGCTCCGGAGTTGACGAAGCGCAGACGGTGCCGTGCGATCCCGACGTATCAGTCTGATGAGCTGCTGGCAAATTCAGCCCCAACGTCGCTTGCGATAGAGGCGCTGAGAGGGCTTCGTACCAGTCTCCATTTCGCCATGCTTAAAGCCGGTAATAACATATTAATGATCTCCGGCACCTCTCCTGGGGTAGGGAAGTCATTTGTCTGCTCCAACCTGGCTGTCCTGATGGCTCAGGCGGGAACACGGGTATTGTTGATTGACTGCGATTTACGCAGAGGATATTTGCATCGCATTTTCTCAAAGACCGAGAGCGGAGCCGGCCTGGCTGATTTCTTAACGGAAGGCGGCAATATCGAAAGCGTTATTCAGAAAACCGAATATTCAGGAGTGGATTTTATCGGCCGCGGGCGCATGGTCACTCACCCGGCGGAACTCATCATGACGGATAATTTTGCAGAGTTGATAAGGGCATGCTCAACGTTGTACGACGTGGTAATCGTTGATACCCCTCCCATCCTGAGCGTAACGGACGCAGCGATTATAGGAAGATATGCATCGACTTCCCTGATGGTGGTGCGGTTCGAACAAAACTCGATAAAAGAAGTGGAGGCGGGACTGCGCCGCTTTGAACAAAATGATGTTGCCATTCAGGGTACGATATTTAACGGTGTAGAAAAAAGGGCTGCTGAGTCTTACACCTATGGTGATTATTCTTATCAGGATTAGCGCATTGTTTTTAATAAAGGATGAGTCATTAAGGCAACAGGAAGTCTACTATTCCTAATGTCAAATGACTTGTTCCTAATCAAAAGTGCCGAATAAGTGGTGCAGTCTGAATGCCATTCCAGATCAAAAATGACAAAATTAATCTTAATTACGCGCTTGAGTCTAAATTAACGAAAAGGTAGGGAACCCCAGGAGGTCAATGATCATAGGAAGTGAAGATTTTTTTAGAGTGGCGAAATTATAATTCCTAGAGAATGTAATGATTCCGTAATAAAGAGTAGGTAATAATGAAAAGTAATAAGAATAATGTCTTTCAATTAGAACTGAAGTGGCACCCTGTTGCCGCTTCAGTTCTGCTCGCTCTACCGTTTGTTGCGCACACTGCAGAGATCAGCATGAAGAACGGTGTCGTTTCTTCTGTCGGCAACGTGCCTGTTATCAACATTAATAAAGCCAACGATAAGGGGCTTTCACATAATGTGTATGACAAGCTAAACGTAGATAAGAACGGTCTTATCTTTAATAACAGCGTTGGGGGTGCGAATACAACCCTGGCGGGCCAGATTCAGGGTAACAGCAACCTGACCTCCGGCGCAGCAAAAGTTATTCTGAACGAAGTCACTTCTAAAAATGCCTCTGCAATTAACGGCATGATGGAAGTTGCGGGTGATAAAGCCGATTTAATCATTGCCAACCCGAACGGAATTACCGTTAACGGCGGTGGTTCTATTAACACCAGTAAGCTGACCCTGACTACCGGTACGCCAGATATTCAGAACGATGCGTTAGCCGGTTATTCTGTGAATGGTGGAACCATTACGCTGGGTAAACTGAACAACTCCAGCCCGACAGAAATTCTGTCCCGCAACGTTGTGGTGAACGGTAAAGTCACCGCCAGCGAGCTGAACGTTGTTGCCGGCAATAACTACGTTGATGCAGCAGGCCAGGTGACCGGTTCGGTAACGGCCGCCGGAACGCGCAATGCTAACAGCATTGACGTTGCTGCTCTGGGCGGTATGTATGCCAATAAAATTAACCTCATCAGCACCGAGAGCGGTGTGGGCGTGCGTAACCAGGGCGTTATTGCTGGCGGCATCGGCGGCGTAAATATTGACGCTAACGGTCAGCTGCTGAACAACAATGCGCGCATTGAATCCTCTGGTCAGATCAATATTAAAACCAAGGGTGCACTGAACAACACCACCGGGGATATTACTTCCGTCGGTACCATTGCGCTGGACACCTATAAAAATAGCCTCAACAACAGCCGTTCGGGCAATATTTCGACCATGGCAGACCTCTATGTAAATAGCGGTGCTATCGACAATACCAACGGAAAGATTGCGGCTGCAGGCATGCTGGCGGTAGATACCAATAACAATACCTTAACCAACTATGGAAAAGGTGTTGCTGTAGGGATTGAAGCCGGAATTGTTGCGTTAAAAACCGGCACCCTGAATAACAGCAACGGCCAGATCCTCGGCGGATACGTTGGCCTTGAGTCTGCTTCGGTAAATAACAACAGCGGTATGGTTGACTCTCTGGGCGATGTGAACGTCGTCAGCGGCGGTAACGTTGATAACAACCGCGGCATGCTCCGTTCTGCCGGTGGTTTCACCAAGATTGCAGCCAAAGGTACCGTTAATAACGGTTCAACCAAAACGGCAGATACCGCCAGCGATGACTCTTTAGGCATTATTGCCGAGAAGGGCGTGCAGATTGCAGCGAACAGCATCAACAACAACGGTGGGCAGATGGCGTCGAATGGCGATATCTCCCTGGAAAGCGCCGGCGCTATTGATAACTACTCTGGCAAGCTTAACTCCAACAGCAAAGTGATTGCTAAAGCGGCCTCCCTGCGTAACGACAACGGCGGTGTTGCAGGCCGTACCGGCGTGAGCGCGGCGGTTGGCGGCAATATCACCAACTACATCGGCGTCTTCAGCTCTGAAGAAGGTGATGTTGCCCTGGCGTCGAATGCCCTGAACAACCGCGGTGGCTTCATTATGGGACAGAACGTCTCCATTAATACCAACGCTGGTGTGAACAACAACACGGCATTTATTGTAGCCAATAAGGTTCTGTCCGTAACGGCCGGCGACAATATTGAAAACCGCTACGCTGATGATTTCGGCACTGCCTTCGGTACCTACTTCGGTATGCCGCAGCAAAATGGTGGAATGGTCGGCAAGCAGGGCGTTTCGCTGTCTGGCAACTACATCTACAACAGCCAAAGCCGTATCGTTTCGGAGGACGGTCCGCTCACAATTCTGGCGAAAGGTACCATCGACAACAGCCGCGCGTTACTGGTGAGCGGTGGAGATGCAACCATCAAAGCTGGCGGTACGTTGAACAACAACTACTCGACCATCTACAGCATGGGTAATATGGCGATCGACGCCAACAGCCTGAGCAACTACAGCGATGGCGCGCTCGAAGATAACGATGCAACGGGCGTTATTGCGGCTGATAAAAACCTGACCATGAACGTGAAGGGCAGCCTGACCAACTACGGCTGGATCAGCAGTCTGGGTGATGCCATCGTCAACATTCTGAACGGCTCTTTCACTAACCGTAATACCGTTTCTGCCGAGAAATCACTGACGGTTTCCGCGCTGACCGGTATCGACAACCTGAAAGATATCGCTGCTGGCGAGCATCTGGTGGTGAACAGCCAGCGTGGCGTGACCAACAGCTCCAACAGCAACATGGTTGGCGATAAGGTTACGATCTCCGCGGGCTATGACATCAATAACCGTGGGAATATCGTTGCTGACAGCAGCCTGGCAATGAGCGCGAAAGGCAATATCTATAACGATCTGAATATGATCAGCTATGGCGATGCGACCTTAAGTGCCAATACCATTGATAACAACTCGCGCAAAATCAAAGCGGTCGGTGATTTAACGCTGACTGCCGCAGGGAATGTTAACAACAGCCGCGGTGAAATCAGCGCTGAGGCTGGCGACGTGACCATTACTGCTGGTGGTACGGTTGATAACTACTACGGTCAGATCCTGTCCGGTAGCGACATTGCCCTGAAAGCCAACCGACTGAACAACGATTACGGTCAGGTTGCCGCCTACGGCAATATCGATCTGGCTCTGACGGGTAATTTCGACAGCAACCGTGGCTCTGTCCTTTCTCAGACTGGTGACATCAAACTGGCTGCCAACACCGTTGACAACAATAACGGTTTGATTGCTGGTAAGAACGTTACCGTCGATGCAAAAGGCACCGTGTACAACAACACCGCCATGATCGTAGCTGATAAGAAGCTCTCTGTTACTGCGGCAGGGAATATTGAAAACCGTGACGGTAACAACTTTGTTCGTAATCACGGCGAAACCTTCGGTGTGACGGGCGATGTTGGCGGCATGATTGGTCGTCAAGGCGCGTCGCTTTCCGGTCAGAACGTCTACAACAACAACAGCAGCATCATCGCGGATGAAGGTGCGCTGAGCGTACTGTCTAATGGGACGCTGGATAATACGCGTGCAATGCTGGTGAGCGGCGCGGATGCCGTCATCAAAGCAGCGGGAACGTTCTATAACAACTATGCAACCACCTGGAGTGCGGGCAACCTTGACGTCACCGCAGGTACGCTGAATAACTACAGCGACGGCAGCATGGAGAACAACACCGCGACCGGCGTTATCGCGTCAGATAAGACTCTGAATCTGACCGTTGATAACAACGTCACCAACTATGGCTGGATCAGCGGTAAAGGCGATCTGAACTTTAACGTCCTGAAAGGTGCACTGACTAACCGCAATGCCATCTCTTCAGGTAATGCACTGGCAATTAATGCCGCAAACGGTGTTGAGAACTATAAAGACATCGTAGGCGTCACCAGCGCAAAAATTGATACTCAGCGTCATGTCACCAATAACGCCAACAGCAATATCCTCGCGCAGAATATCGCGATTAATGCCGGTACCGACATTAACAACCGCGGTAATATCGTGAGCGATTATACCCTGCTGGTGAAAACGGCAGGCAATATTTATAACTACCTGAATATGGTGAGTTATGGTGTTGCCGGTATCACCGTCAACAACTTGACTAACAGCGGTAGCAGCGCCGTGTTCGGCGGTCTGTCTGGTATGGAACTTAATGCAAATAAAGTCACTAATACCGGCGACGTTGTAGGTCTGTAATTTATAAGGTGTAACAAAAGGCAGCAGCTATCGCCTGATAGCGCAAAGTCAGAACGAGACCCTGCTGCCTTTTTTTCTGAGAAAGTTAATGGAATCGCGATTTAAATTTTTACCGCTATTGTTGCTGTTGAGTTTTCACGCCTTCGCTGAAGATGGCATAAACAATCTTATCAAACAGCAGCAAAATGCCGATCTGAATACTTTCAAAGAGCAAAAGGTTTATCGGCAGGACGTTTATTCCAGCACCGAGCGTAAAGTATTCAGGCTGAATGATTTACCGCAAGAAGAGAACTGCTTTACGATTACGTCGCTCGTTCTTAAAAATGATTTTCTACAGCGTAAGACCGACAGGGCCATTAAAAAAGAGATCCTGGGCCGCTGTGTAGGCAGTATTGGCGTGGTAAAAATTGCCGCGGCGCTGCAGGACTTTTATATTGATGCGGGTTACATCACGACCCGAATTACGATCCCAACGCAAAACATTTCGTCCGGCACGCTGAAGCTTGACGTGAGCGCAGGGAAAATTGAAAAGATTATTGTCGACAGTAGCGACATTAATCCGTGGATGCTGCCTTTTGCGAAAGAAGACATCCTGAATATTCGCGATATCGAGCAAGGGCTGGAAAACCTCCAGCAGGAGCCGGGCGTTGACGTCAAAATCAACATCGAACCGGGTACAAGGCAGGGCTATAGCACGATTCACATCCGCACCAACCGCGTGAAAAACTGGAGCGTGCGCGCGAGCTATAACAACTGGGGGGTTAAAGAGACGGGGCAATACCTGACCTCTGCGGTGGGCTACCTGTATAACATCGCCCGGTTCAGTGACCTGTTTTATCTGGCGGGAACAAAAAGCACAAACGGCCGCTATGAAAGTGTGAGTGGTTACTACGCGCTGCCGGTAGGCTACTGGAACTATTCTCTGTTCTACAGCACCAGCAGGTCGCGTCAGACCATACCGCTTTTCTACACCAGCGTAGACTATGCGGGTAAAAGCGATTACGCAAACGTCAAAGCATCGCGCACGCTGTATCGGGATAAAACCCGTAAGGTGAGCGGCAGTGCAGAGCTGATACGCCGGAAATCAGGCTATACCGTTGATGGCGAAGCGCTGGTCTTACAGAAGCGTGATATGGATAACGTTAAGGTTGGCGTTAACTATAAGCAACAGTTAGTGAATGCTCACTGGGACTCCTCACTCTCCTGGCAGCGTTTTTTAACCTGGTTCGGGGCAGAACATACGCCCGATATGGTCTACGGCGACGTCAGTCCCGTTAGCCAGCTGGTGAACGTTGAAAGCAACTACACCCGCCAGCTCGGCAGCAGCGTGTATAGCGCCTTTTTTTTGGCGCAATACGCACCGCGTGAGCTGACGCTTCAGGATCAGATGACGATAGGCGATCGCTGGAGCGTGCGCGGGTTTGAAAACAGCGTTGGCCTTACCGGAAACAGCGGATACTTTCTGCAAAATACGTTTTATCATCCGGTGCGTGGAATTGACGCTAATTATTATTTAGGCGTTGACGCGGGTCACATAAGACGAGACAGCCAGTATGGCCAGGAAATTATCATCGGCAGCACGCTCGGTATTCAGGGGAACGTGAAGAGCCTGGCATATGATTCGTCCATCTCAATGCCGATAAAATTCCCCGGCAGCATGGACGTGAACAAATTTAATTTTAATCTGAATATTTCTTATCAGCTCTGAACAGGGAAGCATGACACATGCGTATCGGCACGGACATCGTGGAGGTTTCGCGAATAAAGCGGGCGATAACAAACTGGCAAAATGATTTTTTACAGCGCGTCTTTACCCAGCAGGAAAATATAAAAATTAACCGGGAAGATCCGAACTATGAACGCGCCTCGGGCTTCTGGGCGGCAAAAGAGGCGATGGTTAAAGCGCTTGGTTGTGGATATCGCGACGGGATTACGTTTAAAGATATTGAAATTAGCCATGACGAACTGGGCTGCCCCCATTTCATTTTTTCCGGGCGAGTCAAAGAGATGCTTGACGACAAGCAGCTCAAGAATGCCTCGCTCAGTATTTCGCATTGTCAGAATTATGCGACTGCCGTTGTCATACTTTATTAACCTAATTATTTGTGAATATTATGTATCAATATAACGATCTGAAGGCAAAGACGGTTCTGGTTACCGGAGCCAGCGGTGATATTGGTCTGGCGATCTGTGCGAAGTTTCTCGATCAGGACTGCGATGTGTATGCGCTGTACAAATCGAATGCCGTGCAGTTAACGGAGCTGAAAGAGACGCATCCTGCCGGGAACAAGCTGTCGATTATTCAGTGCGATCTTGCCGATCCGCAGAGCGTTTCTGCGCTCTGTGCTCATCTGACGCAAGCTGCCGGAAAGCTGGACGTGCTGGTCAACAATGCCGGCATTGTCAAAGACAGCCTCTTCGCCTCGATGAGCTTTGATGATTTTAGTCAGGTAGTAGACACCAACCTGTTCAGTATTTTCCGCCTGACCAAAGAGGCACTAATGCTGCTGCGTTCGGCGGAAAGCCCGGCCATCATCAACGTGGCGTCCATTGCGGCCATTATCCCAAGCGTCGGGCAGGCGAACTACAGTGCCTCAAAAGGGGCGATCCTCGGATTTACCCGTACGCTGGCAGCCGAGCTGGCGCCGTACGGCGTGCGCGTTAACGCCATTGCGCCGGGAATGATTGAATCCAAAATGGTCAAAAAAGTTTCCCGCACGGTAGTGCGCGGCGTTACCGCGTCTATTCCATTGCGCCGGCTGGGTAAATGCGACGAGGTGGCGAACACCGTCGTTTACTTAGGATCGACAGCGTCCAGTTACATTGTGGGCCAAACCATCGTTATCGATGGCGGCCTGGTGATGCGGTGAGTTATGTCTAAATACGTTATCCCCTCGAAGATCTTTCTGGAAATGGGCGGCTGGCGTCAGCCGCTGCTGATGGTCGACAGAATTGATGACTTCAAATACGGCGAAAATGGCTTTGTGAAGGTGACGAAGCACATCACCTATAACGAACCTTATCTGCTCGGGCACTTCCCGGACGATCCGATCATGCCCGGGGTGATTATTTCTGAAATCTTTGGGCAGGCCAGCGAATACCTCTCGTTCCTCACCGATATCTGCGACATCTACGGCGAGACGTACGGTGGCGAACTCAAATCGTTACGCGATATCCATGCGCTCATTCAACGTGATGAAATGCGGGAGATCATCCGCACCCGCCGCGCGCAGGTGCGCGGCGTACTGGCTGCCCAGAATTTAAAATTTAAGGATATTGCCTACCCTGGCGACTCGATTGAAGTCACCAGCAAGCTGGCATTTTCTGATGCTCATGGCTTTAAGCACTACTCCGTGACGGCAAACGTCGGAAAGCGATTAATCAGCCACGGCACAATTATTAATTACCGCGAAAGTAAGTAAACCCCTGAGAGAGTTAATACCATGTCTACAATGCAAAACGAAATTGACCAGCGCAAGGATGTGCTGATAACAATTAAAACTGAGATTATTCAGCGTTTGAATATTCAGCGCGATGAATCTCAAATTGATGATGATACTGCCCTGTTTGGTAATGGCTTAAAACTGGATTCCGTTGATGCAACGGAAATCGTGGTCATGCTGGATAAAGTTTTCGATATTAAAGTCAGCGAAAGCGACGATCCTTCTTATATGAGAAGTATCAACAATCTGGCAACATTTATCATCCAGAAGAAAAAAGCGTAATTCACCATTGCGAATAACAGGATCCCGTTATGACGTCTCTTTATGATTTTCATTTGAAAAACAATGCGAAAATGGGCATTTATAACAATGCCAACGTGCCTTCTGCCTACCACGACCCGATGGTGGAATATAAAGCCGTGCGTGAAAATGCTCTGCTGGTGGACTATTCCCACATGTCCATCGTCAGCGTGATGGGCGATGATGCCTGGGCTCTGGTGAATTACTATGTCTCTGCGGACGTTTCTATTATCCGTGACGAGCAGGGGATTTACTCTCTGGTACTGAATGAAGACGGTACCGTGCGCGGTGACGTGTATGTCCTTTGCGCTTCAGACGGCTACTACATCATGTCTGAAAACATTCCGGCAGCGGAAATTATCGCTGGCCTGAATGCCCTTCTGGTAAAAGCGGACGAACTGGATATTCAGGAAACCCCGGACATTGCTGATATGCGCGAGCAGAACTGGGGGGCCATCATGGTTGAAGGGCCATACTCCTGGGAACTGATGTCTGAGATCCACGGTTTCGACGTTATCGGCCTGCCTTACTATGAGTATATGAATACCGACGACGAGCTGATGGTATTCCGCTGCGGCAAGCACGGCGAGTTCGCCTATATGGTTGTGGGCCAGCAGGAACAGCTGCTGGAGCAGTGGCAGCAGCTGCTGGAGCGGGGGGATAAATATCAGCTGAAGACCGGCGGTCTGGACTACCAGAAAATCGTGCGTATCGAAAACCCTGGCTGGGACGAGGCGCTGTGGGCTGGCTACCGCCTCAACCCGGTAGAGCTCCAGATGCAGTGGGCCGTACAGTACGACAAAGAAGGCTTTGTGGGTAAAGAGGCAGCGGAAGCGTTGTCCCATAGCGAAGGCTCTCGCAAGGTAATCGGCATGATTGTCGAAGGGGAATGTGCGGGTATTGCCTCAGGCGACAGCGTACTGGTTGACGGTCAGGAAGTCGGTAAAGTGGCGAAGGCTATTTTCTCTCCAGCCCTGCAGTGCGTTATTGCGCTGGCACTGATTGAGAATGAATTTGCCTGGTCTGATATTAGCGGCTTTGATATTCAAACCGCTTCTGAAAACGTCGCCGCGAAAACCAAAGGGATGCCTTTCATCTATAACCTGAGCATGCTGGTTAATCCGACCGAGAACAGCTTTGTTGATGCATCTAAAGCAAAAAGCGCGCTGTAGTTAATTATTCACTGAAACAGTGAGGGAGAGTCGTGGATTAATTAATGCCACGGCTCCTCTCATGCTGTTACTTGTCTGTACACGGTGGTACATAGTTATGAAGACAAACCGGAAACGCGTTGTTATTACCGGGATTGGGATCCTCTCCTCGCTGGCGGATAACCTGCAGGATTTCAGAGACGCATTATTAAATAAAAAAAATGGCGTGACCGACAGCGTGCGTTTTTCAAAATGGTTTGAAAACGCCAGAGCGGCTGAAGTTTTGCATGATATTGATTATTCAGAATTGCCTGATGATGTGATTGCATCTCTGGATAATGCTGCACTCTGGGCCTACAAGGTCGGAAAAGATGCGCTGAACCAGGCGGGCTTGGCCGAAAATAAGGCTCACCTGAAAGACACCGGCCTGATTGTGGGCGTTTCTTCCGCCGGCACCGAGGCGTTCTTACCGCTGTTCGAACAACGTATGGAAGATTTCTCCCTGCGTAAAGCCTTATTCTCAGGCGGTTTCTCTTCCTGCTGTTCCAGCGTTTCTACGCTGCTCGGGCTGCAGGGCGGGGTTGAGCTGGTGGCGACCGCCTGTACGGCCAGCCCGAATGCGGTCGGGATGGCGTTTGACTATATCCAGAACGGCAAAAGCAAAACGATGCTGGCCGTTGGGACAGAGCCAATCTACCTGCCAACCTTCGCTGGGTTTTACGCCCTCAACGTGATGCATCCCGAAGCCTGCACGCCGTTTTCCGGCAACTCCGGCATGTCGATTGGCGAAGGCGCGGGTGCCGTGGTGCTGGAAGAATATGAGCACGCCGTTGCGCGCGGTGCCACCATTTACGGTGAAATTCTCTCCTATGCCACCTCCTGCGATGCGTTCCATGAAACCGGACCGGATCCGCGCGCCAGCGGCGCTGTGCAGGTAATGCATAAGGCGATGGAAAACGCGGGCGTCACCCCAGAGCAGATTGAGTACGTCAACGCCCACGGTACCGGCACTGAAGCGAACGACCGCATCGAAACGCTGGCGATGAAAAAGGTGTTCGCTAACAACGAAAAGCTGCTGGTTAGCTCTACCAAGTCTTACTTCGGCCACAACATCGGTGCGGCGGGGATCGTCGAACTGATCGCCTGCCTGGTTACGCTACCGGATAACCGCGTGCTGCCGACGCTGAACTTCAATAACGCGCGTCCTAACTGCGATCTGGACTACGTGCCGAACGACTTCCGCGATCGGAAAATCAACCTCTTCATGAAGAACAATTATGCGTTCGGCGGTAATAACTGCAGCATGATTATCAGCATGGATCCGTGTTCCGTTCCGGTCAGCGTCTACGACGAAAAGCGCGTCGCGATCTCCGGTCTCGGTGCCGTCTCCGCGATTGGCCACACCGTTAACGAGATCCTCGACAACGTCTGGAAGCAAAGCCAAAGCGTAGAGCTGGGGGGCGTCACCTTCCCGGAAGACACGCTGGAAGAAGCGAAAGAGCTGCTGGATGTTCTCGAAACGACCCGTCAGTTTGAGGACCTGTTCGGTGAAGCGTTTAGCGATCTCACGGCAACCCGTCCGGAAGCGAACGAGCACTTCAAAACCTTCCAGGTCACCGGCCTTGAGCCGCGTAAACATCTGCGTCGCTTCGATCCGCGAAAAGCCACCCGTGGCGGTACGTTTGCGCTAATCGCGTTGTCCGAAGCGCTGGAGCAGGCGAAGCGTAAAATTAAACGTGATGGCGATGCGCTGGGTATGGTGATGGGAATGTCCAGCGGCCCGCAGGAAACCACCTACAAATATCTGCAAAGCCTGAAGCCCGATCCGCGCAAGGTCAGAACCTCTGAATTCCCGGGCTCGCTGATGAACTCTATCCCAACGTTCTGCGGCATTTCCGAAGGGATCAAGGGCTATACCACCACGCTGGCGACCGGGGAAAACGCGGCACTCGGCGCATTAACCTACGGCTACGAAATTGTGCGTCAGGATCTGCAGCCGCAGGTGCTGGTGGGCGGTGCGGACGAGTATTTCCCCTCAATGTCTCTCTACATGGATGCGGTCACCCGGAAGCTCCATATGACCTCTGACGCGCGGGATTATCACATCTACGGTAACGATCCGAAGGGTTATATCCCAGGCGAAGGTGCGTGCATGCTGCTGCTGGAAGATCCGCAGCGCGCGGCGGAGCGTGGCGCCGAGGTGCTGGCAGAAGTGGTTGGTTACGGCAAATCCTGTAGCAATAGCTATTTTGACGCCTCACAGCAGGGCGAGAAATCTGCCTCTATGGCGCTGGCCATCGCCCGCGCGCTGAAGGATGCCGGCATGACGGCGCAGGAGATCGACCTGGTCTGCGGCACCAGCAAAGGCAGCGATGAAAGTTCACGCATTGAAATCGATGCGATCGCTGAAGCCTTCGCGCAGGCAAAACCGGACGTGCCTGTGGTGAACTATAACGCCTGCTTTGGTTTTGTCGCGTCTGCTGCCGGGCTGCTTAACCTGGCGGTCATCATTGACTGTATTAAGAAGCAGGCGGTTCCCGCTATTCCTCATACCGTTGAGTTCTTCGATAAGCGAATTAACTTCGTTCGTGAACCGTTGAAATTGGCCCTTAAGCACGTGCTGCTGGTGGGCGCGACGGAAGGCGGCAACTACTACGCGTTTGTGATTAAAGGATAATATTGTGGATAATGCCGCTATTATTTCGGGGTTCAGTTCCTGCCTGCCGTTTGCCGAAGACAGCCTTCAGCTTATGCAAAACCTGAAGCTGGGCAAACGCGTTGAAAGAAAGCCCTGGTTTAAATCCGACGACGAGGCAATTAAGTGTGGGTTCGATGGCAATAAGCATATTGCCACGCTGGATCATACGGATGATAGCGCATTAGATCTGCTTTATCGTCTGATTGACGATGCACTCGCCCAGGCCGGGCTGGATGTCCAGTGGCTGGGCGGGTGTAACGCTCGCGTTTATTTAACCGGCATCGGCCCTCGGGTCGATGGTATGGCCTTCAAGAATTTTTATAACAAAAATGATGTTGAAGATATTTATCTTTCAAAATCATTAATGACGCTGCACGTCGACAATATGTCGCAGGACAAGATTGCAGGACATATTGCGCGTAAATATCACCTGCAGTATCTCCCCCCCAATATGAACTGCACCAGTAATTCAGCGATGACGGCGGTGCATTTAGGCTGTCAGGCCATCGAGCATGGCGGCGTTGATATTGTGCTGGTGGTGAATTGCTCAAAAATTAAAACCCAGGATATCTGGTTCCTCGATACCCAATCGATGCTGGATACGCACCTGGTTCAGCCTTTCGGTGAGAACAGTAAAGGTGTTCTTTTTGCGGAAGGATACAGCGCGATTCTGCTCGAAAATGCGCGTCACCGCCGCGCAAGGAAGGCAGGCTCCGGCGTGCGGCTGCAAACCACCTACACGCAGATTAGCGCCGGAAGAAGCAATGACAGCTCATGGCTCAGCACCAATATCCTGAAGGTGATGCAGGCTGCGATGAAAAAAGCGGACCTGAGTGCGGAAGAACTGTGCGCAATCATGCCGCACGGTAACGGCTCATCCATCAGTGACAAAGCGGAAGCTAAAGCAATAGCGGTCTTCGCTGAGGAAAATACCATTCCGGTTCTCGCCTACAAAGGCCAGATTGGCTATACCGCCACCGGTTCAGGAATTGTCGATTTAATTATTGGACACCATACGTTATCGCAGCAAGAGCTTATTTCCCCGGTGGGGAATGACACCATTATTGAAAGCGTTGCGCAGCATGTCCTTATTGACCAGGGCATTATTGGGCACCACAAAAAACATCTTCTTAAAGTCGGCGTTGGCGTGGATGGTTCAATCATTGGTGCCGTGATGTCTGATATTCACCGGGGCCTTTGAAGGAGCGTGGAGAGCCATATGTATTTATCCTCATTTTCGCTTGTTGAGCCGGAAGATAAATTTTATTTCTATCAACCCAGCTGGTTAAACGCCTGGGAAGCACATTTATTTAATAAGGCGCTTAAATCTACCCACGCCAATGGATGGGGATTAAAACGTTTTGGTACGCAGCCGGACCTCTACCCGGGAGAGATGATCCGTAACCCTCACTATCAAAAATATCTTGAGGCGATGGAGAAGGCGGCTGATGACGCGCTGATGGCGCTGCCGACCAAAGAGCGTATGAAGCTATTAAAGCAGCGTACGGCATTTATCTACGTCGATTCCTGGGGCGAATCCGGGCCGTTTGAGAATATTTCCAGCGCGTTGCACATATCAACGATCGATACGCTGCCGAAAAACCTGGTCAAGAAATTCTCGGTTAACGCACCTACGTTCAAGCTGCGAAGCGAGAAGCAATCTTTCGTGCAGGCCATCGCTCTGGCGAACGATTACCTGAGCTGGGATGTTTTTGATTTTGTGGTGATTTGTACGGCTTACCGGGCGATCCCCATCCTGGTGTTTTCTGATGAAGATATTTCCCTAAAGTGGGGGGAGAAACGCAGGGACAAGGCCGAAGACGTGAATTTAACGGTTGAACGCGCCGGATGTTTCATCTTCAGCCAGCAGGAGAGCGCTATTCGGGTGAAGGGGGGGCAATACGTCATGGCCGATGCCATCGAGCACACCCAGGTTCCTGAACAGATTGCGTTTTCGGGCCTGCGCAAAGACCTGCTGTCTCGCTCGGCGCTGCCCGCGAATAACACGCTGGATCTGGTTGATCTCTACGGTGCCAGCGGCTGCCTGACTCCAGCGTTAAGTTTCGCCTGGCTCAAACAACATGCTGATTTTTCGGGGCGATTAAGAACCATCGTTCCCGACAAGCAGTTTGGCTACAGCTATTTCGACATTGAATATTGCAAGGAATAACGACATCTCCATGAGCGGAATAATTAAAGAACTCCCAATGATATCGTTGAACAATATCTATAAGAGTTATGGCTCGGGCGAAGGCAAAGTCGATGCCCTGAAAAATATCAATCTGGAAATAGAAAAAGGTGAATTTCTGGCGCTTTGCGGCCCGTCCGGCAGCGGTAAAAGTACCTTGTTAAATATCCTCTCGGGAATTGATAAACCCACCGTGGGAACGGTGATGTTTCTGAAAAAATTACTCAACCATCTGCCGGAAGAACAGCTCGCGGCGATCCGCGGTAGACACCTGGGTTTTATTTTTCAGTTTTTCAATCTGATACCCGTATTGAGCGTATTCGATAACGTCTTTTTCCCGCTGGTGTTAAACGGCCATGTCGGAAAAAAAGAAGCCAGAGAGCGGGCGCTGCATTTTATTGAGAGCGTGGGGCTTGCGGGATTTACCGAACGTAAACCGGGCCAGCTTTCGGGCGGGCAGCAGCAGCGCGTGGCCATCGCCCGGGCGCTGGCACACGACCCGCAGGTTGTCATTGCCGATGAACCGACCGGAAATCTCGATCTGGTCACCGGGGAAGCCATTCTGGATCTCCTGCTGAAAATTAATCAGGAGACACGCACCACTTTTATTATTTCCACGCACTCCAGCCAGCTTAAAGAGCGTGCACGGCGCGTGGTTGAAATTAAGGACGGAGTTTTAGTTCATGATTCACAAACGTAATTTTTTCCTTCTCTGCTGGTTTCTGCTGTGCCTGGCCTATGCCGGAAACATCAAAGCTGCACCGGCACCGGTAGCCGAGCACGTCATAAAAAGCGGTTTCCCGATGGAGGCAGACATGCTCGCCGAGATGACGCAGTCGCTCTTCAAGGAATACAAAGCCAACGACAATCCTCTGTCTCTGGTTTTCTATGCCTACGGTACGCTGCGTCAGGCCGACTATTTCCTTAAAACCAATGACTTTATTCGGGCATCTGAGTTCGGCAAAACGGGCTTTTTCTACCTGGATGAGGCGGTCGATCTCTATGCAGAGAACCCGCTGGTGCGCTACATGCGCGCGCGAGTCGATGCGTATTTGCCTGCGGCTATCGGACGCTGTGTGGTGACGTTAAACGATACGGAACAGATGCTGAAAACCCCTGGCATATTCAATGCCGGTTTAGTGGAACACATTAACGAAATGCGCTATCGCGCGCTGTTGAGTTGTAAACGCAAGAAGCAGGCGGACGCGTTACTGGCTGAAATAGAGCTGCGTAATGCCAGTACCGCATCGTCTCTGGCATCGGGCAATGCGCCAGAGTGGGATATCAACGAAGTGACAGAAGTACTGTTACCGCTGGTGAAAGGGAAATAAATGTCCGGGGAAATGGTGTTCGCGATAAGCGTTGTTGTGTTGATCCTGCTTTTTGTCCTCTGGTGTGTATTATTTCGTTCGCGGGACGCAAAGTTTGCTTTCTTAAATCTGTTTCGCCACAAAAGGCGCTCGTTTTCAACGATTGCCGCCATTATGTTAGGTGGCGTGTCGATTTTTCTGTACGGCGGTTTTATTGATTACTCCTTTTGGATCCTGAAAGAGCAAACCATCCGTACTAACATTGGTCATGTTCAGATTTATAATAAAAACTATTTCGAAACATCCAATAAAAACAAAAGTCTGATCGAAGATTACCCGGCATTAAAGAAAGCGATCCTCAACGATCCGACTCTGGCCGAGAGTATCTCGACGCTCTCCGGCCAGCTGGAGTTCACCGGTGTTATTTCGCAGTATGAGAGCGAAACCTCCAGCTATTTCTCCGCGCTGGGCGTAGAGCCGCTGCCGGCACTGAAGCTGGGCTCGTTTGATAAATTAATCATCGGCAGCGATCTGTCCCGCATCCGTACGGATGAAATCACGCTTGGGAGCGGGCTGGCGAAAACGCTCAATGCCCACTATGACGACTGGCTGGACGTGCTGGTGGTCAACACGCAGGGCGGACAGGGCGCGCTGTCAATGAAGCTTCGCGGCATCTTTGAATCGGGCATCAAAGATTACGATGACGTAGCGATGAAAATTCCGCTGGATACTGCGCAACGTATTATGGGCACCGCTAGCGTGAGTAAGGTGCTGATCCTGTTAAAAGAGGACGATACTGCCGCGTTCACGGCGAAACTGCGTCAATTTATTGCCGACCACAAATTACCGTTAATCGTCAAAGACTGGAAAGAGGCCTCGATATTTTATCAGCAGGTCGAGGGGCTTTTATCAGGGATCTACTTCTTCATTAAGCTCATCGTTGGTCTGATTGTCATCTATATGATCGGTAACTCGATGACGATGAATATTATCGAGCGCACCCGGGAAATTACCACGCTCAGGGCGATTGGCCTGAAGCCGCTACACGTGACTCGCCTGTTTTTGCTGGAGGGCATTTTCATCGGCATTATCGGCGCGTTGGGCAGCCTGGCGATTGGTTATGCCATTGCTGCCGTGATTAACCTCTACGGTATCGCGATGCCGCCGTCGCCAGGGCAATCGCAGGGCTACACGGCATTTATCAAAACCGACAGCGCCGCGCTTAACTGGATAACCCTGGTATTGCCGATCCTGGCCGCGACGGGAGCTTCAGTACTGCCCGCGCTGCGTGCTTCACGTCTCAATATTTCGGATGCATTTAAATTCTCGTAAGGAAACGATATGAAAGTTCGTGTTATTGCTCATCTCCTGATGGGGGCGTGCCTCTTTTCAGCAGCGGCTTATTCTGCCGCGGCTGACGAACGCGCGCTGGAAATTATTCGCCGTGCGGATGAAGTCCGTTCGCCAAATAAGCCGTTTCGCTACACCCTCACTATTCATGAATTTAAAGCGGGCGCCACACGGCCCGAAAATAAACAGGTGCTGGATATTTCCATGCGCTTTATGAAACCAGAGGGGGAAATCAAAGCGGATGCCCGCTCCCTGGCGCGCTTTGTTTATCCCCCGCGCGACAAGGGCAAACTGCTGCTCTCAGACTGGTACGATCTATGGTTCTACACCCCTGAACTGCGCCGTCCGGTTCCCGTCTCACGCCAGCAGCGGCTGATTGGGCAAATATCCAATGGCGACGTGATTGTCACCAACTTTGAATATGCCTACGACGCCTCGCTTAAGGGAGAAACTGCCTGCGGTGAGGCGCGGTGTTACGTGCTGGAGCTGGTCCGCAAATCTGCGGAGGTCACCTGGCCGAAGGTGATGTATTACGTCGAAAGCATGGGAGATAACCGTCCGTATAAGGCGGCCTATTTCTCTCTGGATAATAAGTTAATTAAAGAAGTTTTATATCAGGATTTCCAAATGGTATTAGGCAAGATGCGGCCGATGAAAATTACAGTGAAAGAGGTGCGTCACGGTAACAGTTATTCCGTCATGGAGTACAGCGACGTCCGTCTGGAGTCGTTACCTGAATCGGCGTTCACTCGCGAGTCTATTCAGCGAGGTGTGAAATGAAGCGCACGTTGACCGGATTAACCCTCGTGCTTTCTGCTCTGCCGGTAAGCGTTTTTGCTGACTGCTTCTCGGGTAATGACGTCGCAAAAAACACGTCCGTGACGTTATATGAGCAGGTGTCCGCCGTTAAAAAACAGATTTCAGACTGGCGAATCAATGGTCGAAACCCATATACCAGACACAATATCTATAACGATGCCGGAGTGAATGTTTCAAGTCGCTGCTCGTTGATTGATAATGCGCTTGATCTGGACTTTTCCGTCTATGGGCTGACCTGGTACACGCCGCGCAAGCTCGGGGCATTTGAAGAGGACGATCGCCGCTCGCGTCTGCTAATTGAGCGGCTCAAGCTTGCCTATACCGTGTCGGACAGCCTGCAGCTTGAGGTTGGCAAACTCCAGGCCAGGCAAGGGCTCTTCTTCCTGCGCTCGCCTTCCGATCTCACGCCGCATTATTACGACGGAGCAAAACCAACGCGGATTTACGATCCCGAGCTCCGTACGGCTTATCAGTCCTCTTCATGGGCGGCAACGCTGTCGATGGACAACCGGGATGAGTCGTTCTCGCTGACGGTGATTCCGAAGCTGGCCTCAATTGATAAATATTATCTGACCTCCGGAAACTGGTCTGCAAACCAGCGCGGCAACAGCAGTGAGTCATGGCTGCTGGGCTATACCTCTCACGCCTTCCGTGACCATACGCCGGGTATGCGCGTTCTGATGGGCGATTCGCATTCGGTTGCGCTTTCAGACAGTTACCACTACACCCCGCAGCTCACCATCAGTGCCGAAGTGGCGTGGCATGCGGAGCAGCGCTGGCGCCATCTGTCGGACGAAAAAACTGCTGAGCTGGCGCGATATGAATTCCCCGACTCGCTGTATGAAGCAGAGGATAAACAGGGCGTGGAGGTGGCCGTTGGTGCGCAATACACCTCCGATACCTTCAACGTGTTTGGACTGGAATATTACTACCAGAGCGAAGGCTATTCGCGCTCTGAGTGGAATAAACAGCGTGACCTGATGACCTTTTTGAACACCGCGACAGGCTATGCGCCGCTCGACAGGGCATTTGATTCCTACAAGTACCTGATGGCCTCCGAGATAAGCAATACGGGCAATAAAGGCATGCTGCAGGGGAAACACTATCTCAACGCCTGGTCCAGCGTGCAGTTCACGCATCAGATCGCCGCGCAACCCTATTTGATCCTCAACCTGATGGATCAAAGCACCCTGACGGGGCTACACCTCAGCGCACCGCTGACCTTTATTGATGACCAGCTGGAGGCCTATACCGGCGTCTATTCAGCACTGGGTAGCGCAAATTCTGAGTTTGCCTTCTTCGGCGATGTCGCCGGTGGCTATGTTGGCTTTAAGTATTATTTATAAGGAAATGACAATGACGCTTAATAACGCATCGCAGCCTGTCGTGCTGCTGTTTTCCGGGCAAGGGAATCCAGTGATTGGGATGGGTAGCGATCTCTGGGATCTGAATTCAACGACGAAACAGATTTGGGATTGTGCCAGCGATATTTCTGGGCTTGATTTGCGCCGACTCTGCCTAAAGGGGCCGATGAACAGACTGATTCAGACTACAGTGCAACAGCTGGCCGTCACGGCAATTAACGTATCGCTGTATACCCTTTGCCGCGAGCGTTTTCCGGCGCTTCGGGTGACGGGAGCCTGTGGCCACAGCGTGGGGGAATACAGTGCGCTTTACGCTGCGGGTGCGATCTCGCTGGAGACGCTTTTCCGCACCCTCCATTTTCGCGCCAGCACCATGGATGCGGTCAGCAAAAGGCAGAAGGGCGCGATGATTGCGCTGAAGGGGGCGGATTTTGCCGCCCTGAGCAACATCATCACCCGCTACGGGTTTGAGCTGGATATTAGCTGTGATAATACCCCGCGTCAGCAAGTTATCGGCGGGACACCGGCTGCGCTTAGCGAGTTCGCTAAGGTGCTGGTGGACGAAGGCTATGAGCCGATTAAGCTCGGCGTCAGCGGCGCGTGGCACACGCGTTTGATGGAAGAGGGCGTACAGCTGATGCGCGATTTTCTCGCCGGACAGCCTTTCACCTCACCCGCGTACGACGTGCTGATGAACGTGACGGGCAAAATAGAAATCGTTCCGGAGGCCATTAAGGAAAACCTCTCGCTGCACCTGACCCACACGGTCAAATGGCGTGAATCCATGACGCGGTTTATCGAACAGCCAGGCAGCCCGCTGTTCCTGGAGATGAGTAACAAACCTTATCTTGGCCAAATGCTGAATGATTTCGTCGGTTTTAATGCCGAACGCGTTCTGCACTGTAGAAAAGCATTAGAGATGTAAAGGTCGAGATATGATTCCAGATTATTTAACGTTCATTCGCTTTCAGGATAAAAGGAACCTTCTTTTTATCTATATCGTGACGTTTGTGCTGCTGGGCTTTTACTGGAAAAATGCCGGGTTCTCCTTTACCCGACAGGATGTCTGGCTGGCGAGCGCTATTTTTGCGCTGATACTGTATAGCTTCACTGCCGACCTCAAGGCGTTCTGGGCGTACAAGTGCGTGGTTAAGAATGTCGACTTGTCCATTTTTCTCAAGAAAGAGGCCCGGCCGACGGCTCCGATTGTTTACGATCCTCTCGTTGCTATGGTTATCGCCACGCTGGTTTTCGCTGGCATTAGTGCACTGATGCTTACCCTGGCTCAGCCGGACATCGTGCTGCTGACGCTGACCATCGTTGCCCCGCTGATTATCTGGGGAATGTTCGCCGCGATGCGCACGATCTACATTCGACAGGTCATCGCATCGACAAGGGATAAAGGGAAATATAAGCGTTTGTCCCAGTATCTGGCCATCGCCATTACCCTGTCCATCGTGATGAACCTGCTGACAATTAGTCCCTTACGTAACAGTGAGCAATTTGAGCGCTATGGCCGGTACTTCACCCTCGAGTCCATCATTACCATGCTGGTGCTTTGTGCGGTGGTGCTGGCAATCAATCTTCTGTTTTTACGGTTCACGAAGCGATATATCTTTTTGGGGCACCTTTTCCTTAACGAGATCGATCTCTTTTTCTCTCCGGCGATCCCCTGGCGGGCTTTGTCTGAGAAACCGCTGTGGCTGAGGCTGGTGATGCTGTTGTGTGTGGAGTTTGCCTGGTCGGCGATTGTCGGATTGCTGCTTACCCTGCTCGGATGGAAGGTATGGTTTGAAGTGTACTTCCTGCTCAGCTACCTCCCTTGCCTGGCCTATTACGCTCTCCATACGTGGTGGAAATGGCATAACGATTTCATGATGTCGAGCGATATGTATCTGCGCTGGGCGGAGATCGATAAAGAAAACCCGCTGTGGTAAGACGTCAGAGGCAATAAAAAAGCCAGACCGTCATTACTGACGGTCTGGCTTTTTATCAGGTCGATACGATTCAGGTTATTCGCATCCAGGACAGCATCATCGCGGCGCTGGCAATAACATTTACGTTGGAAATGTATCCGTCATAGCGATTATTAATGGCGGAGAGCTGGTTGTTAAAGTGGTCGTTTTCAGCGGTCAAAACGTCAAGCAGCGTTCGTTTGCCCAGGTGATACCACTGCTGGTAGAACATCTGACGCACGCGGTCTGTTTCGCCTGAGAGACGATCGTAGTCATCGGCGCGCAGGAATGACGAATCACGGACCTGCACCTGATAGTTGATTTGATACTCCAGGTCGCGGTAACTCACCTCATACTGCTGCTGCGCGACGTTAGCTTTGGCGCGGGCCGTCATCTGAGCGGCACGCTGAGAGCCGCCGCTAAACGCTTCCCATTCGACGTTAAGGCCGGTATACCAGCCGCTTTCGTTGCCGTTGCTGTCTTTGGCTGTGCTTTTAGATACCACCCAGTTGACCTGCGGCAGCGCCGCGGCCTTAATGCTCTCCGCTTCATATTCCGCAGCGCGGACTTTTGCTTGCAGGTTCAGCATCATCGGGTTCTTATCCAGCGACGCAATGGCGACCGATGCCGGAATAATCGTATCCTGCCAGTTGAGATCGTCTGGTAGCGATGGCTCTGCGCCAAGCAGGCGCACCAGCTTAATTTTACTCGCGCTCAGCTGATGTTCGATATTGTCCATGCTCGCTTGTGCAGACATCAGTTTCGCTTTTGCCTGTACCAGTTCGCTCTCTCTGCCGCGGTCCGCCTGGGTAATTTGCGACAGCATATTAACCAGCTCTTTCATCCGACCAACGTAATGCTTCGCCACTATTCGGCTTTGCTCATAGCGGCTCATATTCATCAGTTCAGACACGGTGT
>OIFK01000160.1_pt1 | contig 45067 bp, 70 predicted proteins | sample 1582071 | NCBI WGS metagenome assembly OIFK01 (sample SAMN07501052, study PRJEB24779) | human gut metagenome | isolation source: stool | host: human infant | place: USA: Pittsburgh, PA | reverse complement strand
ATTCTCTTGACACTTATTTGACACTTACTCTCTCGAAAGCCCGTCATATCAACGGTATAGTACGGAAACGGAGGGATAAAAATAAATGTCTAAATAAAACTAAATAGCCATAAGTACAGTGTTTTCAAAGATTTATTTTCTAAATAGAACTAAAAGATTATAACTATTTTGACACGTATTTGACACGTGTACACAAAAAACCACGCTCATAAGAACGTGGTTTAGAATATAGTATTAGTTTGAAATTAGGGACAAAGATTATTATACAATAAAAAATAGGGTAGCCATAGCGACTACCCTTGTATAATGACGTGGTAATTTAATTATATCAAACTGCACTAAATTTACCAAAACTATTTAAACGTTTGCCGTCTTTATCTACTTCGCCTGTTGCTATATAACGACGTTTACCGTTATTCGCAATATAAGTTATCCAACGATAACCATTTATGCAATAAGCACCGTCATAGATAATAGATGTGCCATTCGGTAATACACCTGTAATTGTTGCAGTCGTATTGTATGATGTTCTTACGTTATTACCTTTAACAGTCGTAACTGTATATTTGCCACTCTCTTTTTTGTAAGGTATACCATTCTTATCTAACACATAACCATTTGGTACAACTGGTTTCTTTTCATCTTTCGATTTAGGTTTCTTACTACTAGCGACCACACCACCGATAGGCTTACCGTGAATCGCTCCAGCTATCAACTTAGCATACTTTTTACTATTTTTCTTAATCCAATCCATATCAGCTTTGTTAGTGATAAAACCTAATTCAGTTAAACGATAATTCATGTTGATTTCTGCCGAAACATTAGCGTTTAGTAAGTCGTTTCTTGGTGTGATGTCTCTGATCTGACCTACATTATCTTTAATCACTTTTTGTATGTCTTTATCAATTCTATCTGCACTGAACGCACTAGAGATGATAACATGACCGCCCGACGCAGACGCACCTGCTGCGTCCAAATGGAATTCTGCTATAATATCGTATTTTTGTTTTTTAACCCAATACATACCGTAATCTGACCTATTACCTACATTCTGACCGTAAGCAGTATCTTGATACATATCTTGCGACTGTTTAGTACCACCATATAAAGCTACTTCGTGGCCTGATTGTCGTAAATAACTCGCAACATGAGGTGTGATGTTTTTACGAATGAAATCGCGTTCGTTTGTACCATTTCCAACCGCTCCTGGATCACTATATCCGTGGCCTGCAACAATCATAATTTTCTTAGGTTTAATTTTAGCTTTTGCTTTCTCATTTTTAGATACTGCGTTCTTGATAATTTTTTTTGCTTTCTTACCTGCATTGATATTACTTGGGAATTCAAATCGAATAAAGTACATAGGATCATCATAATAGTGCCAACGTCTTGTTACTCTTTCGGGACCCCAGCCCGGAGATGCTACACCATTTGTCCAACCTTGTCCGTTCCAATTTTGCTCTAACACTTCAAATTGTGTGAGTGTTGCTCGCGTTACTGGTGCAACGTGACCAGCACCACCGCCATAGCCACCGTTAAACACTGCTATATCAGTTTTTCGAGGTAAGAAAGAATCATAGTTTTTAATCACTTTTGCATATTTGCTTATTACCTTTTCATTATCAAATGGTATGTTTTTCGCATATAAACCTGTTAATCTAGCACCTGTGACTGCATTAAAAAATGCATTTGCGTAATCGTAACACTGAAAACCTGCATAATTGTCAAAGTTATATTGTTTACCTTCTGAATTATCAAGCCATTTTTCCGCTTGAGATTTAGTCATTAACATATGTGCCACCTACCCTAATTCGTCTAAATTCGTAGGTTCTACGTTTTCGTTTGTAACTGGTGCTTGACCTGTTGCGTTACGATATTTCTTTTCTGCTTTGTACTTTTTAAGTTTTTGATTAGCCCAACGCCCTTCTTTCGTAGTTGGATTGTCTTTATACGTTGTATATAAAGCGATGACAGTTAAGATGATAGACGAAATTGTTTCTTCATCTACTGGAATCGGACTAATACCTTTGTTTGCTAAAAACTGATTGATTAATGCTAAAACTAATACCGCATATCTAGTTATTACTTTTGCTTTCATTTATTTATGCTCCTTTTAGTTAAAATAAAAAGCCAACGCAAAGCGTTGACTTGAGTTTATTTATTTTTTTTTATTAACTTTTTATCTTCGATAGGGTGGTCGTTATAGATGTATTTAACCTCTATAGAGCCTTTGGAAGTTTCATCTAATATACCTAAAACATTAACATTTGCAGTAATGCTATTTATTTCCTGTATTTCAACAGGCTCATCTACTTCGTCAAAATTTACAGTAGCACTTACTTTAAATTGTTTAGGCAACTCTGTTTTAGTGCTGTAACAATAGTTTAGAAAATCTTGTAGATTAAAGAGTTTTTTATTTTGTAATTCAGATACATAACCATTAAACATCCACTCTAAGTCACTTTTTAATGTTCCATCTACTTCGTTCCCATCTGTAAATATAGCAATTTGAACAGGCTCTCCCATACTTTGTTCTTTATAACTTAATAACCAGTAATCAATCGTCTTTTTATTAGATAGCCAATCTTCTTTCATAATTTTAACTACTTCATCTGCTATAGGTTTAGCCATTAATTCAATCCATTGTCCTTTTTCTTTGTCGAAAATTTTAGGTATAGCTTTCATTATTCATTACCTCCAGTAGTGTCAATCCAAATTTTAGTTGTGTCAGTCGGTGCGTTTTCTCCAATGACAAAATTTTCTTCGCTTTCAGTTTGATTCTTAATTAATCCATTTTTTACACCATATTCAATCATTTCTTGCCATAAGTCATGGTTTTGTGTATTGATCAATTGTCTACCAATCACACTCTCTGTCACTTGAATTTTTGCTTTATTGTCAGACGGGAATACATACTTGTTATCCACCCATATTTCTAACGAATACGTGTTTGCAGGGATAATCTGATTGATTACAACATCGCACACATAGGAATTGTCATATTTCCTAACTGTAGTATCGTAGATATATTTAACACCTGTACTATCAGCGAGGAATACTTTTGCAGATAATCCGTCAAGTTTTAAATCATCGTTGTTAGTGTCAGATAAGATATAGCGCATATGTGATAGGTCACCTTGTTTAATGCGATTGCCGTCTTGTGAGTCATTTAAATTAAGTACATTTATTAGCATGTTTTACCTCCAATAAAAAACCGGACTAAAAAGTCCGGTGAATTAGTTATGCATGTGCATTTTTTGGATCATATTCAACACCAGTTAATCCGAAATATTCTTCTGGCGTTACAAATCCTCTTTTAACAAATAAAGCAAACTGTTCGTTTGTGTAATATCCCATTTTATAATATTTAACTCCGATATCATGCATTAGTAGTTCCTCCTAACAATTGAATGGTTAAATCTGATATATCCTTACGAACATCTTTTAATTCTTCTTGCGTTTTTAATAATTCGAGTGATAAATCAGCTATTATTTGGTCCTTGTGAGTTTCATCGTCTTTCTTGGGTGGTTCTTCAATTTGTTGTTTTTTCCATTCCTCATATGGTGTACCAACCCATTCGCCACCTTCAAATTTAACCGGCAAATATAAATTGCTTGGTGGCATAATATCTGTATATAAATCTTTGTCGTAACCTTCTTTATTTTCATCTATAAGAAATGGTTTACCATCTCTTTTTCTAAAGATTTGTATCATTTTTCGTCCTCCTAAACCATGTATGTGACATTAATCATATAAGTACTATCTGCTTCAACAGCACCTACAACTTTCATTGTTCCATCACTTGCCAAATATGCTAGCGCACTGCTTGTTCCTATTCTTTGATTTAATTTATATTCGATATTTCTGACTGGTGTGATGTTAGAAGGCAGTTGAGCGAACACTAAGCCAGTTGATAACTTTTTGATATTACCTATGATTTGAACTGTTTTATTATCTCCTGTTTTTCTAACTCTATAAGAAACTGGCAAATAAGTGTCGCTATATACATCTGGTGTCGCGCCATTAACTAAAGGCAAAGTAACCCAACCTGTATCTGTAGACGCTTGATTTATATAACGCCATTCTGACAAACCGTTATAAGTTACTCTTTGTAATAATTGACTAGAATTATAAGGTTGGAAATATATTGTAGATAGTTGAGAGTCTGAACGAACTAATTTAAAAAGCCAACCATTGGTAGAACTTACGTCAGTTGGTAAACCAGTCGTTCTGCTTATATAACGTATTCCTGAAGGTATCTTTTTAATTTCATCTTCATTGTTTAAATTTATTGTTGTATATCCTTCAAAAAAGTTAGTCCCATCATCGTTTGTCAGTCTGTATTTTTGACTTTGTGGGTTAAGAACAATCCAGCCCCTGTCGTTACCGTCTGTGTGAATTGTTTTAGACCAAATATAATTTTGATAATTTTGGATAAGAATAATATGCTTTCTTCCACTCTGACCATTTGTAACATTTATTTCAGCAATATACCCCGCACCATTTGGATCAGCAGGGGCATTTACAGATTTATAGTCGCTTGGTATAGAACATTCATATAATCCAGGTTCAAGTGTTTCTATAGGTTGAGCCAAAGTGCCAAGCCATTTTCTAGTTCCGTCAGTATTTGTAAATTGATATTGCTGCCAATTACTAAAGTCAGGTAGTTTAGGTGTAATTTCAGCTTTTTGTTCTTCTGTAAGACTTTCAAAGTCAAATGACTTTCCGTCTGAACCATCTTGTCCGTCAACTCCATCTTTTCCATCTCGTCCTGGTGGACCTTGAGGACCTGGATTACCATTTATACCATCGATACCATTAATGCCATTTTTACCATCTTTACCGTCTTGTCCTGCTGGACCTTGTTCTCCAGTATCTCCTTTAGGTCCTTTGAAGATATCTACATTGTCTTTCATTACTTTTTCTACGATATCATCTAGTAATTCCACACGTATTTCTTTTCCTACGCTTTTAGTTATACCGCTGTCGTTAACAGTAAAATAAAAGTTAGCAACATGTGTGCTATCGTTATTTTCAGGATTTTCTAAGAATAATTTACATTGCATTTGCCCTACATGTTTAGTGATATATTCAGGAATAATATATCTTACAAAGCCTTCTTCAGCTTTAACTATTTCTAATGGCTCATTAGTGAATATAGAACCATCTTGTGCAAAAACATGTAATACAGGTTCGAATTTCGTCTGATTGAAATTCACGGAGATGTATTCTTGATTTTCATTAATAATGTTCTTTTTCTTAACATGGATATCAATAACAGATGTCTTGTTATCCATTGTGTACAGATTAACGTTTATACTGCCTAAATCAACGCCATTTTCATTGATGATAGTATTAACTGTACCGGTTTTGTACGTTTCCATAAAAACACCTCTCCAATAATAAATTTAGGGATAAGAGCTGTCAGCCTTATCCCTATTTATATCTATCTCTAATGAAATAGACACCTTTTATACCGATTTTGTCATATAGATTTTTGATAGTTGTCGCTTGAACTTGTGCCCAGCGTACATCAGTTGCATATTGATGATTACCTGGATGTCTAGGGTTCCATCGCATACGATAAAGTGTATTTTGGCCTTTGCTGATATAACCTTGTCTTACAAATTTAGCACCTCCAATAATACCTTTAGCAGGAGTAGTCCACCCTCTATTTCTAGCGTAAGTAATTGCATAATTAGGGTTGTAGTCATATGCACCTATACCGAAGTAGTTATAAACACCAGCACGACCACTTGAGAAGTAAGATGTACCATAACCACTCTCAAGGAAGGCATGTGCAATTAAGTATATTTCATTAAGGTTATACTTCTTACAAGCATAAGCAACTGCTTTACCTTGCCCGGATAGAGACCCTTTACCACGCAATATCTTATTAAGTGCTGAAACTGATACGCCTTGATATTTACCAAGATTGAGCATTTGATATTTTTGAGTTTTACTATTCCAAATCTTAAGTGAATTCATAGCGTTAAGTGTTGCCGAGTAACTTGCACCATACCACCCGTTACCGTAGTTTATTTGAGGGGATTTAGTCATTTGGATAGCTACCGCTCTCTTGAATGAATAAGCACTTCTTGAAACAACCACAGTAGGCTCTTTGCTTCCTTTTTTGTTTGTCGTTGTAGTTGTATTCTTATTAACACTAGATGCTGGAACTGTAACTTTAATAGTTTTAGTCTTAACTTTATCTTTAGGAATTTCAGAAAGTAACTTCTTACTGTTTTTATATAGATAGAGTAATCCATTGATTGTTTTGTCTATGTTTTTCTTAGGCGGCAATCCATTGAGTGATATATCCCAATCTCCATGCTCGTATACGCTTCGCCAAATATTAGATGTGTCAACTTCAATAGAAGATGGCTTAACTGGTATACCTTGATATTTCATTCTGAACACTGCTTGTAGCATTGTGTGTATCTCGTTGACGATAAAATCATCTTTACTTGCTGATAAATCTTGACACACTTCAATAACGATATTATCAGGGTGACTAGGTACTTCGTACATTTCTAATCTAGGCTGCCATATATGGTTTCTATCTACGAAATAGTGAGGATATTCTTTATCAGTAAGATATTTTTCTCTATCAAAGTATAGATCAAGAACTGAACACATTGTATTTGCGTTTCTTATAGTCACTTTCTTAGGGTTATGACCTCTATCTTTACCTTGAACAATATCGTGTCGGATAAATTCAGGATAAGTTGGTTCACCATCATCTATAGTGAAATTGATATGTGTTTGTTTCTTCTTAATGGTTACTGTTTTATTATTATCTGTTGTTGTGGTGCTTGAAGTGTCAGAACCGCCGCTTGGTTTAGGAGGGTTTTTCTCAGCTTTATAAGGAGGTCTAACAAAATAAATGTTTCCGCCATTACCGTTGTAGTTATGATTAACAAACGCTGCTCTCGAACCACTCCATTGGTTTGAATGGTACCAATTTTGATCCACACAACGAAAGGTCTTTTTGTCACTAGGGCCAACAACTATTGCAGTATGTCCAGCCCAACCATATGTCCATACAGCTATATCTCCAGGCTTAGGAATGAAACTAGATGTATTTCTATAGATTTTCCATGACCTATTTGGATATTGACTACGGTTAGCCATAGCGTTGGCATTGCCCCACGTTCTGAAATGCCAATAACGTTGGAATATATAGTTAGGCAAATCCCAACATTGGAAACCATATCTTCCGTCAATATCTACCCCTTTATGGTTTTTAGCCATCCATTTAGCCCAATTTACAACTTGCGAGGCTGTTGGTTTTCCGCTTTTAGGTAGTATAGCCATTTACACACCTACTTTCTTTGTAAAAATAAAAAGCCAACACTAAAGTGTCAGCTTAAAATAGTACGGAGGCTAAACCGAAAGCAGCTGCAATAATAGCGCAACCACCACTAATTAACGCTACTACTACTTGAACATTTCCTTTTTGTTTATCAGAAATCGACTTATTTATATTTTCTAATTGCGCTTCGTGAGATTTAACTGTGTACTTTACGTCAGTGAATTCATTTCCCACTTTTTCTATCACACCACTAATTTTTTCTAAATGTTTTTCTAATCGTTCTTGCGACTCAAACTGCTTTTCTTGTAATCCTGTTTGTTTTTCGAGCCTTTTATCTAGTGTGCTGTATGCCTCAATGTGTTTTCTATCATTTTCGTTGATTTTTTCATAAATTTTACCTGTATTCTTTATCCATTCTGTACGTAATACATATTTATCTTCTTCTTGAGACAATTTCTACACCTCCGTAGAACCCTAAAATGCCACAGATCATTGTAAAGGTAGAGAATTGCAAAGGAGAAAGCCAATTAATAGCATGAAACATACTAGCGGATGTCATTAAAAAGTAAAAGCAAGCATTACCCCAACCCCCAATACAAATAAGATAGTTGAAAGTATTATTTAACTTTTGTGTAGGTAAAAAGAATGGGGCAATTATAATAAAAGCACTAAAAATCATCGCAAGGACTCCCCATATCCAAATAGGCATTATATGATGTAAAGCTAAATAGAAATCACTATCTCTAATGATTGACGCCTGTTCTCTTGTCCAGAAAAAACCACGTTCAAACATCAATGCTCCAAATCCTAAAATCATCAAAAATGATAATGAGTAAGTGATTGAATTATTTTTCATTATAAAATACCTCCTATACAACAGGGTCTGAACCAGGTATTACTACTCCTTTAGTAGCATCGTACCAAGAACCCCATCTTGTCGTTTCACCCATCATGTTGCGAGAATATATTCTGTGTCTGTTATATGGCATGAACAACACTTTTTTGTATGTTTCGCTTCGTGATATCACAATAGCGTAACCGCTTTGATTATCAGGATCAGGAGAATTTGTAGGGTTGTAAAGGTAGTAAAAACCAGTTTTATCAATTTTGCTCATAGTAGATAAATCAACATTATCTAACCTAATAGCAAAACCTTCGGCTTCTGTAAGTGCTGATAATTGACCTGTGGCACTCTTTATAGCTTCATTAACTTTGTTTTGTATTAATTCATCTAAACCATCAGAAAGTGTCTTAAATTCATCTTCGTTTGCCTTCTTAGATAACTGCTGATTAACTTCATCTTTTTTAGCGTAGTTGATAAGGTGCTCGTCTAAGTTTTCCTCTGTTATAACTCCTTCAGTTGCCGAATTTAGTCGTTCGTTGACCTCTAAAATTTTATCGTTAATATTATTTAGATAGTCTGTTAACTCTGTTTCGGTTTGTTTTGCGAAACCTTCCATTTGTTCCCGCAAATCTTTAACTTGTTTAACAAATTCTGACTTTTGAGTATTTACAAAATTCATGAATTCTTCTTCAGCATTTTGAACGTTTTCTAATTCTTTTGATACAGTATCAATTCTGTCTTTCACTAAATCAACAAGATCGTCAATCTCTCTAATATATCTGATTTTAATATCAGCATCTATTTGGTTAATTAATGCATCTTTTACGTAAAAGCGAAACTCGTTAAGTACAACTGTATCTTTACGACCAACTGCTTTGATATAAATTTGACCAGTCACATGAGTGTCAGTAGAAGCCTTCAGGAAATTACTGTCTAAAGTTAAACGTATAATGCCTTTCATAGGATTAACATATTCAACTTTAACCCTTCCGGTTGAAGAACCGTTATCGGAAACAAAATAAGCTGTTATCTCAGTGTTAGCTTCGCTAATCTCTAGGGGATAACTTTCCCCGTTTATTTCTCTACGCACTTGAAAAGTTAATACCGCAGTATTTATATCCATATTATAAAAGCCAATACCTTCATCAGATATTGACTTTAAGTAAGGTTCATCAACAGTAGTAATTCTAGCTTCTTTATAAAATCCGTCCATTATGAAGCCTCCTTATTTTTTCTTTTTAGTTTTATGAATAATTTTGTTTGTCTTAGTATATGCGCTCGGTTTATTAGGATAAACTTGATGGAATGTTTTCTCTTTTTGGTTACCATACCCACCAGATTTAAGAATTTGAACTGCTGTGTGTGAATGCGAAGGTGTAAAAGTAAGGTTGATAATTAAGTTTCTAACTTTTGCAACGCCTTTAGTTCTTAATATATCAACAACACCCATAACTTCGTTTGATCTGTGTACGTTGTCTGGACTCGTTGTTGAATATTGAACAGGAGCGATTGCATGCAGCGGAATAGTATGCCAACCTTTTTTAACTGGCATTCTCACTCTGTATAAGTGACGTTTTCTACTTTTTCCATTACCGCTGTACGGGTGATAGTTTTGTACTACATAAGGTGCTACAGCTATCGTTGTATCTCTATCAACTTCTACAGTAATAGAACCATTTAACTCTACGAAACCATTAGCTGTAACTTGGAAACGTTGTTGTGTCATTAACATACGTTGATAATCTTTTTTAGCGATAAGTGAAAAAGGTTTAGTATCTTTTTTATCAAATCTACTACTATAAACTAAAGACTTAACAATAGGTTGATTTGCAATTCTACCTTCTTTGTTAGTGTCTAGTTTTGATAATTTGGAGATGATATTTCCTAAGTAATAAACTGAACGCCACATCTCTTGAGCGCCTCTAGGTTTTCCAGCTCTACCTTCGTACACTTCAGGCAAGAAAGAAGTTGTACCATGCTTAATACCTACCCAGTTACTAAATGAGGCTAAGGTGCTTGAACCCCAAGTTACATAATCTCCATGATCTGACATTTCTGAAAGCATCTCAGTCATCACATTGTTAGGTTGATTTGCAAAACGTGGATAGAATAAACAATAGTCACTCACTTGAGAAATGATGTTATGACAATCGACGTGAGCTGTAATATCTCCTAAGCCTTCTACTAACGCTTTCATGTTTCTACTTTCTCTCTCGCTAAAAGATTTTGAACCTTTATAGTTTTTACCAGTGGAACGTGTACCACTACCATTTGACCAATAGTAATCAAAATTACGGTTTAAATCGACATTATTTACATTTTCACGTTCTTGATTAGCAAACCCCCATGGATTTACGATAGGAACCATGACAATACGCACGTTTTTACGTATATAAGCGAGTTGAGAATACTTGTTCCATTCGTTGACAACTAAATCCATAAAGCGACTTAAAGCATAAAATGCACTGTATTCATTCCCGTGTATACATGATGTGATGAGTAAAGTTTTTGTATAGTTTTGAGGTTTGAAATCATAAGCATAAACATTGTACTTGTTACTTTGGTCTTTACCTACATATTTTTTCGTAACATACTTGTTGTCAACAAATTTGTCATAAAACACTTTTCTATTGTCATCGGGATCGTTATTATTAGGTGTTTCATTAACACCTTGTTCTGCACTAGCAATAAATGGAGGAGTAAATAGATAAGTAGCGTCATCAGCCACATTTAGTTCTTTGTCTATTTTTTCGTCTATTCTAGTAAAGTCATGTCTTAATCTTTCTGAAAGTATAGGGAAGTTTTGAGCGTCAATTGATGTACGACTGTCTCTCACTTCTTGTAGACCATTACCAATTGTTCCTAATACTAAATTTCTAATACGTTTACTTTGATATCCTAATTCTTGTCCTACAGTAACATTAGGACCAGTAGGCAATCTATATACAATTTGTTCAGCGTTATGAGCTTGCTTTTCGGTTTTACCATGCTTTACTAATATTTCTTCAATATTAGTTAGCATGTCTCGTATAGCAATGTAGTTTAGCTCATTTTCTCTCACATACCGTGAACTAAATAAAGTATCTAGCTTGGTATATATTGTTTTACGCATTGCTACGCCTCCTTAACTTGTAGTTTTCCGTCTTTATCTATCGTAATGTTATAATATTTGCCGTTTTCGCCTTGCATTTTAAGTCGATTGTAATGGAGTCTATCTACTTTCTTTTTATCACTATTACTCATTAAGCCAGATACTTTATCAGTTGCTTTAGGTATCACATACTTATTAAATCCACTTTTAGCACTCGCAATGACCTGCCATGTTTTACCTCGGTCATGAGACACTCGGAATTTTCCGTTCCTGTTATATTCGAGTATGTGATCTTTTTCTACAATTGCTCTAATTCCATTCTCATTGCCGTGTAATGCTTTATTAGAGTCAATAGACTTTCGTGTAGAAGTGATAGCAGCATTAGCTTTGGCGTATGTGGTACGATATGAATTTGCAAAACCGCCACCTAAACCTCCTACTACTTGTGCTGCTTGACTAATACGCTCTAAGTAGCGATTGTGTCTATTGAAGTCGCCTAATGTCACATCTTGTTTCACTATATTGTTTTCTGCATCTCTAATGGTTTTGACTTCGACAATTCTCATGAATTCATTGATACCTAATATTGAATGTTTAACTTTAACAATATCTGCAACTCTCGGAACGGCATTAGGATAATGATTTCGCAATGCTATAAAGTCTAAAGTTAAAGAGCGCTTTATAGATGAATTAATAACTGATTGTAATCTAGCACGCATAATATCTGGATCAGTAATAGAACCATCTTTAACTGGTGGTGCATCAAAACGTCCGTAATCTTTCATATTAGGATGTTCAAATTCTACTATAAGACCTGCACCATCTAAGCCTTCTTCGTCTGTATATGAACCGTACCCTTTAACATAGGTATACATTTGACCACTATCTTCTTCTAATTTCATATTATTTGCGTTAATTTCATCATCTATATGATAAGTTGCTCTTTTTTCTAAATATGGCGTAAATTCAAAAGTATATGTGTTTGTTTTGTAATCATGATGTATATCAAATTCTAAGTCCCATGCCTCTAAACCTTTTTTTAGTAAATCTTCGACGCTTTCTCCCTCGCCAGAGTCTTTAATTTCAGATACAAATAAATTACTAGGCACTTTGTATTTAAGACCAGTACCTTTGAATATTTTCTCAAAAAAGTCTGGTGGTTTATGTGGCCCGTCTATTTTGTCATATACTCTTTTTCTCTTAATGATATCTATTGGCTTTTCTCTAAGTGTTACAGTAACTTCTTGATTTCTACCGTGAGTTTTTCTATCGATTATATAAGCAACATATTCTCTTTTGTCGTTAGGTCCAGTAAGTTGTGTTAACGACCAACGCTTATCAATCCCACGTATAACGTTATAGTTATATTTATCTTCAAGTAATTTACACTGTACAACTGTTTCAGAACCTAATTTAGATGTGGTAGTTGTAGTAACATAGACTGGCTCTCCTATACCTCTTATCGGGCTAAATAATACTGGCATTTAATAACCACCTACTTATAATAAAATTTCATATCGAACGTTACAGATTTGATTTGTTGGTTAAAACTAAAGTCATTCCAACCAGGATAAAACTTAGGTTGTGCATTAGAACAACGATGATTGATTGGGGTGCCATTACGCCATGTTTGAACGCCATCATATACAATTTTGTCGCCTTTTTTAAGGTTTATGTTGCTAATTTTCATATAATCCGATTTCCCTAATGTAAACTGAAAGTTTTCTTTACTACTTACGCTTTTACCTAGAACGATTGTTACTTTTTTATAAAGTTTAAACTCATTATTAGGAACATTTCCGTGATAATAAACACTATTATTCCAACAGTTAGTAAAAGTATAAGTTCTCTTGTCACTTTCTTCGTCAAACGGAACTAGCATGTCATTAGACCACAGCGCTTTATTAGGCTTGTTTTCTAAGTCCAATGAAGTTCCTATACTTTCGGCAAATGGTATCTCAATCGTTTCAAAGACTAGATCGAAATTAATAACTTTGCCCTTGTTTTCTGGAGTTATAACCGATGAGCATTTAACCTGATACTGTTTACCACTAGTGTAAAAATTATCATTCATCATATTATGATGAAATATTGGATAACCGTATTTGTCATATGATTGATAATCTTCTTCAGTAGGTTGCAAAAATTTATAGTTATGTTCTTCTGCGTATCTAAGTTCTCTTATCCAAACAGGTTCGGTGTTAACAGTCAAATCATAAAATTTATCTCTTAATCTTGGTATATCATTAAGTTTCGTACTAACTACATAGCAGGGTACCGTAATTTTTCTTTTACGATACTGACTGCTAAGTAACATACGACCGCTTGTATTTTCTTTTGTTTCGTAGTTATCTTCAATCTCCGGACTTTCGATGACAATATCTTTCACTCGAAAACCGAAGTCAGACAACTTATATTTATTTCCATCTTTTTGTTTAATTTCTAAATCCATTGCCTGACCTCCTAGAATGTGAATGTTGCATCTCTATCTGCATTTTGTCCGTTGACAATATAAGTTAAAGCGTCGTTGTTAATATCCATTTTTACAGTTACAAAACGTTTTGATGGGTTTGTTTTATATTCATGAGTATGTGTAACTTGTGCATTGGCTGATGCACTAGCATTTTTGATGTCTCTTTGTATATTAGGTACATTAAGTTGAGGGTTGAAAGCATCTGTTATAGACTTAGCCATAGATCCCATTCCGGAAACAACATTTCTTCCTTCGTTGTTTATACCAATTCCGAAACCTTGCATTGTATATCCACCAATTTCTTTAAATACTCTTGATGGTGAATGAATACCCAAGACGCTTTTCGCTGCATTTACTGCACTTTGTGCTACATTCTTAGCCGCATTAACCACCCATGAAATACCACGTTTTATTCCATCAACTAAACCACGCATTAAATCCATTCCGGCACTAGCGAATTGTCCTACAAAGTTTTTGACAGCATTCACTGCATTAGTCACACCATTTCTAACATTATTCACAACATTACGCATACCATTAATGACTGCGTTAACAATACCGCGCATAGCTGAACCTATAGAACTAAGCATATTCATAAATCCGCTTACTGCTGCATGAACAGCACCCATTACAGCGTTTATAATTGTACTTTTAATTAAATTCCATAAAGAATTTATTAAAGAAGAAATTGAAGTCATAATAGAACTTGTAATAGCGCTTAATCTAGCCCAACTTCCACTGACGATACCAACGATAATTGTAACTACACCTTGTATAACTCCTTTGATAGCATTCCATATAGTAGATGCTATGGTAGAAATAACACCAAATATAGTAGATGTTACAGTAGAAATCGTTGTCCAAGCTGTTGTAACGATAGTAACGATGATATTAACAATAGTCATAATAATAGTTGAAATCGCAGTCCAAATTGTTTGAGCAATAGTAACAAGAACTGTCCAAATAGTTTGTGTAACTGTAACAATTGCAGTCCAAACCGTAGTAACAATTGTAACTAAAGTTGAAATTATTGTAGTTATTACTGTGACAATGGCTGTCCAAACCGTCTGTGCAACTGTAACTAATATTGACCATTGTATTTGCGCTAAAGTAACAATTCCGTTCCATATGTTAGCAAGGAATGTACCTAAGCCGGTAACTACAGAAATAATAGCATTAACAATTGAATTCCAAATTGAAGTTGCAATACCAACTAATGCGCCAAATATTGTACTAAAGAAGTTGACTGCATTTTGCCAAGTTTGTTGTAGATATTTACTCCAAATATCCCATATAGCTTGAGCTGCAGAAACAATGTTTTGCCAAATTGTTTGCCCAACTTTTAATATTGTTTGCCAAGCACCCGACCAGTCGCCACTAAGTATCTGTAAAGCTACAGTAATAATTCCAATGATCACATCAAAAGCAACTTTAATAACTGTAGATATTACAGTCCAAACCGTACTTACAACAGCAACTAATGCTTGGAAACCTTGCGAAACAATTGGAGAGATTAACTTAACTGCTGTTTCAACAATTTGCACGATTGTATCCCAAGCATTTTTAAATATAGGTACAAGGGGTCCCATAATGGATTGCGCTTGAGATAATAAATCTCCTAAGAAGCCAATAACTGCTTGTATCGCTGCTCCAACAGCACTTTTAATGGCATTCCACGCACCTATTAAGGCATTACGTAATACTGATGATGAGTTCCATAAAGCAACGAATATAGCTATTAATGCTGCTACTCCTGCTATGATTAATAGTATTGGTGCATCTATCGCTGCAATAGCAACACCAATAGCTTCAAATACTGGAGCCAATGCCGAAGCTACAGACATTAATGCTTCTATAACTGTTCCGGCACCTGTAAACACTTTGATAAATGTTCCTATAAAGTCTATAACTCCTAAAATAGGTGGACCTAGTGTCATGAATACACCGGCTAATGTAGCAATTAATCCCAATAACATTCCAATAGCAGGATGTGCTTCAGTTAATTTAGCAATAAAATCTGTAATCGCAATAGCAACATCTAAAACTGCTGCAGCTAGTGGTGCCATTGCAGTACCAACATTTATAATGATTTGGATTATATTACCTAGTAGAGATATTAATTTAGGGCCATTCGTGTTGATATAATCCATAAATTTCTTAAATCCATCTGATTGTGCTACTGTAGCACTCCATGATGCGAATTTTTCAGACATTTGCGCTAGAGATTCTAATATAGAGTGTGTATTCGGCGCGAATGCTTTCATAAGGTTAAAAATACCCTTGAAGGTATTTCCAAATATTTGTCCGATTAACGGTAAGTTCTGTTTAGTATATTCAACAAAGGATCTAATAGCTTCTTGTCCAGCCGATGACTGCGCCCAAGAATTAAAAGCTTGTCCCATTCGTTTAAATCCAGCTGCAGCCCAATCTGCGAGTGGCGCTAGTTGTGTGAGAACACTTACTACACCACTACCAAAATTACCTGCTGCACTTAGCATGTTGTTGAATATTCTTACACCTGTTGTACCCATCATTTCGAAAAACTGTTGTGCTACTTGAGAGTTTTTAGCCCAATCAAGCATTTTAGCACTCGCTTGTTCCATTCCTTTTGACACGCCGCTAATGAAAGGAGACAAACCTGATAATGCCACTTTAATCATGTTTAAACCATTAGCCATTGTGTTAAATATTTGACTTTGATTTTTCTCTATAATACCTTGCCAAGCATCTTGAACACCTTGTAAGGCGCTTTCGTACTTTTTCGTTTCAGCTGTAGCTTGTAGAGTTCCATCGTTAAGCATTTTAATAGCACTTGCAGCCATAACTCCAAATCCCATAACTCCACCTGCAGCAACACCAAATGCAGCTGCTAATCCTGCAGCTCCACCAGCTACAACCCCGATAGCGTTAAGAACAGCAAATAATGCAGGAACCATCGAAGCAATGATAGGAACTACCAACGTTATATTGGAAATTAAAGAACCCTTTATCATGTTAGAAATTACGGTACCAATTGTTCTGATACGTGTAGCTAAAGCGTTCCATGAGTTCATAGAACTATCAATACCAGCTACCATTGCTCTAAATGCGCCTTGCGCTTTATCTGAATCAACATCTATCCTAGTGTGTATTCGGTTAGGAATTGAACGTAACATTGCTTTAAGGGCTAAAATCTTAGATACAGCAGCGCCTTCGTTAACTTCGACTGTAGCTTTTGCTTTTTGTCTCGCAAAGCTATTAAGCGACTTTTTAGCTTCTGCTATAGCGACACGTGCTTTAGTTGCGTCTGCATCTAAATGAGCACTATAAGAATTTCCGTCAAACATATCTAAATCAATCTGTAGCTTAGATAACGTTGATATAGCTCTTCTTGCGTCAACATCAGCATGTGCATTAGCATTTGATCCGTCGAAACGTTCTAAATATGCTTGTGCTTCTTCAATATTAGCTTTCGCGCTTGCTACATTAGCGTCTAACTCTGCGTCGCCTCTGTAAGCATCGAATTTGCGTACATATTCTTCAGCTATTTGTACTTTGCTTTTAACTTCGTCAATATCTATATCAAGGTCAGCTTCTGCACGAGTGTTATTAAATGATTCTATTTCTTTTTTAGCTTTGTTTACTGCGCTAGTTACACCTGATGCATCTGCATCAATTTCATTATCTTTGATTTTATCCATAGTACCTTTAAAACGCTCTGCTGTGTTTTTAGCTGCTTGTATAGCACTTTTGAACTTTTTTGCGTTAGCTTCAATCGTCGCTTTTATACTATAGTTAGCTTCTGCCACGTGTTCCCACCTCCTTATTTATTAAGTTCTGCAATTTGTTGAAGTAAATTTTTAGGAGGCATATTCTCCTCAAATTTGCTTTCAGAAGCGAACTTCACAGGTTCGCCTCTGTCTAATCGTTTAATGTTCTCTTGATAATGCATGATATCGTCTGCACTTTTGAAACGATATTCTGTCTCGCCTTTTTTACCACCACGTTTCTTCTTCTCTGCAGCTGCGTCTCTAATAGCAAAAGCGAGTTTGTACATATCCATATCTTTATCTAGTTGCTCATACTCTAGTGCATACATACGATAATTGAATTCTCTAAGTGTCATTTGTTCAATAACATCTAAGTCATAAATTTTTAGTTTGCTCATACACAAGATAACTATACGATCAAACGTTAATATTTCTTCTTCGTCTACTTCTTGCTGTTCTTTTTGTATTTTTTCGGAACGAGGTTTTGGGTTAAAACACGCTTTCCCAGTTCCTCGATGACTTCGTTACAAAATTCTTCAAGTCCTGTATTTTCAATAACATCTTCAACAACAGCTTCTAAATCTTCTTCAGTTTTAGGTGCTCCTTTTTCTTGTGCAGTTGCAGCTTTAATAACTTTAGCGACATCTACTACACTGTGGCTTTCTAGTGCAGGTACCAACATTTCTGTACCTTTACCAAAGTTAACTTGTTCTGCTTCCATGCCCATTTCTTTATCAATGATGTTTAAAAACTTTAATCCGAATGATAGTTCAATTGTTTTACCGTTAAATTTGATTTCCATATTATTAATAACCTCACTTTAAATTTAGTCAAAAAGAAAAAGAGGGCATCTAGCCCTCGATATTATACAGTTTCTGCTGTGCTTGGTTCGTTAGGTTGTGGGATTTCTGACACAAGACCATCGTCAGCTGGATCTGCAGCAACAGTATCGTGGAAGCCATAAGCAGCTTTGTTTTTCTCGATTTGTTCTGGTAATGTTGCCCAACCACGAACTTTTCTAAGATATACACCAAATTCAGTTTCAAATTCTGCGATATCTTCAGCGTCGTTAGTACGGTCAATACTATTCCAGTATCCTTGACGATATTCTGCTTTATATTTTCCATCTTTGTTTTTAACTTTTTTATTGATAACCCATAATTCATAAGGAGTATCTTCTTCGGTAGCATCTTCAATTTCATCACATAACGTGTCGTCTTGGTTCATGTAGCAGTTAATCGTAACTGTTGACTCTAATGTACCTCCAGAGTTAACAGGACCATCTACAGTAGCTTCTGTATCTCTGTCTTTTTCAGTTTCACGTTCTAATTCTGTTACCCACATTACTTTATTTGCATCTTTACGGTCTCCGGCTTTACGGATTAAGACTAATTCATCAGTACCTTGTTTAATTGCCATAGGTTTTACCCTCCTAAAAAGTATATAAAAAAATACAAGCCCTTTAATGACTTGTATACTCGATATTTATAGTTACATGCGATAATGCTTGATTATCTTCAATTTCAACAGATTCATTGATGTCTAACTGCGGATTGAATAAGCTGAAACCTTCAAGCTCGATATCATCTAACATAATGTTTTGAACTTGCATCAGCAAATTGTCATTAGCACTCTTATCAATATCCAACCCCCACAAATGAACGGTAGCAGTAGGATTACCGCCAAAACTGTCAAAAGTTAACACGTTCATGCTATCTGTAGTTGTTTGAATAGCAATAAAAGGATATTCAAGCTCTTGGTTAAGTTCTTTAGTTTCAATTACAGGGACACCAATTTCACTAAATTTTTCATATAAGTAGTTGAATAGTTGAAGTTTAGCTGATTGTTTCATTACATGCCCCCCGTTTTACCGTTTATTAATCTCTCGAGGTCCTCTCTGACTTTCCTTGTATATCTTTCATAAACAGGGAACATAAACGTTTCAGGAGCCATGTAGCGTGTACCGTATTCTAAAAATCCACTATAGCCAGCGTTAGAGGTCACAGCGTACTTCATGTTGCCTTCTTTAGTATCTCTAATCATACGCGCTAAGTTTCCTGTCCAGTAACCTTTGTTCATAACTGACTTAGCACTTACAACAGTATCTCTAGCAAATTCTCCAGCGTTATTTTTTAGAACTTCATCTACATCGTCATCGATGTTGTCGTGCATGTACTCTAGTCTGCTGATTAGAGCGTCAATATCATTAGCCATCAACTAACCTCCTCAACGTAGAATACAGTGTCATGTTCATAATCGATACGTTTAGTAATAATGTGTTTTACACCTTTGATATAAGCATGTGTAACTTGTGGCTCAAAGTAACCATTTAAACGAATGACGTTGATTTGCTTTGTTACGTCTCCATATTCTAGGCTTGTACGCTGCGGGGACAAAGGAGAAATGTTACAAGGGACTATATCAAAAACTTTCTCCTTAACATCGTACTTACTTGTTTTAGGGTTGTAACTGCCTTTTGTTTCCTTAGAAAATGAAACGCGCTTATTGTATCTCAATAAAATACACCTCTGCCACGTTTACTTGTATTTTTAGGAAACAAAGCGTTAATGACATCCAAATATTCGTCAAAATCATTGTTTTGGAATGTATTTGAACGACCATCAACACTTTCTTGTGTCATACCTTCAGCGCCAACACGATTAAAGCGTTTGACTGATACTTCTTCGATAATGTATTCCAATCGTTCCGGAACTTCTTCTATATCGACAGGAAGCAAACTAATCAAACGCTTTTCTGTATTGTTTATGATTATTTCGAGTAGTTCATCTTGCTTATCATCATTGATAGAGAGTAACTTTTTGACATTTTCTAATACTGCCATGTTATCCCTCCAACTTTTTAAGAATTACCGCTTTCGTATCGTCTTTTGATACATCTACATTATGTTTTTCAGCTATCTCCAACAATTCAGCTTTTGTTGCTTTAGCATCTACATCTAAAGCGATGTATTGCTTGTTATATACGTTTTGCTTATGAAATAATTCATCAATACGCTTAGAAGTAATATCAGTAGGGAACTCGTTTCCTACTTTATATTCTTTCTGATCTTCTTTATTAATGAAGTCGCGTACAACTTTATAAGAATAAGCCATAAGTTAAACCTCCTCGATTAATTATACGGTTTCAGTATTTCCACCAGTTGAACCAGAACCAGCTGTTAATTTAGCAAATGCTTTATCATCTGCAATATGGAACGCAACGTCCATAGTTACACGTAAAGCGATTAATTCTTGTTCGAATAAGTTTACTGGTGAACCGTCAGCATTTTGTACTGTTGATAATTGACCATCTTCTGAAATTTTGTAAGACATGTTGTAAGGAATGCCATAAAACACTTTGTTGAAGTCTCCAGCGTATAAGTCACCTTTTTTAAATTGGTCTGATTTAAGGTCAACAACTGGAAGTCCGTCTAGTGTGTTGTTAGCACGGTCATAATAGCTTTCTTTAGTATCTTCATCACGAACTCCACGTAACGCAGTGCGATTTTGTGTTTTAGATAAGAAAGCGTTAGCTTCAACATCATCTTCTAATAAAGTGTCCTCTAAAGCTAAGATATTTTTTAAAGTGATATCACCTTTTACTACATTGTTAGCTGCAGTAGCTGATTGTTCTACTGATTGTTTGAATGGGTTATCTACATTTAATAAACCTGCTTCGTCAAACTTTTTATAGAACTGTTCAGCGATTTGAGGTTTCATTGCTTCGAAGAAACGAGAGTAAGTGTAGTTTAAGTATTCACGAGAAGCAACGATGATAACACCTAATTTATGAGAACGCATAGACGCCTCAAGTAAGCTAGGTTTAGAAGTTTGGATTTTTTGACCTTCTCCTACCCAGTAAGCGCCTGGTTTATCTGCCCAGTAAGTGAACTTTTTCTCTGACTTTCCGCCCATATCTTGGTATTTACCTAATTGCATGATTTTAGAGTTTTGCAATACATCTAAAAGAATAGGCTCGTTGAAATCGTTTAACAATTCCCCTTCTTTGTGCTCATGCATCATTACATTATCTGGATTGAATGTTTGTGGGTTTACTTTTACCATTTAAAATGCCTCCAATTTATTGAATTATTCTATTTTGTCTTGCTATTTCTGCAAAACTTTTAGATGTTTCTTTTTTAGAAGATACGTCACTACCTTGTCCGTAAGGTGTTGATTGACGTGTAGCTTCTTTAACTTGCTCTTGTACAGCTTTGTCGAAATCTTCTTTAATCGAATTAACGACATCATTAATTTGTTCGTTATCTTCCAAATGAATTAAAGACTGTGCAAACGAAGTAGGTAGACCTTTTTCTTTTAAGTCACTTTCTACATCAGCTTTGAGTTCACGCAATTTAAATTCTTTTTCCTTTTCAGCTAAGGCTTGTTCGCGTTTCTCAATTTCTTTGTCTTTCTTCTCTTTTTCAGTTAACTTAGCGTAGCTTTCAGCTTCAGAACGTGCATTTTCAACAGCTTCTTTTAACCTTTGTTCGAATTTTTTCTCTTGATTTGCTAATGCTTTATTTACAGCCTTGTGTTTTTGACTATCTAACTCACTTTGAGTTAATTCAAAAAATTTTTTGTCATCATCGCCTTGGTCATTTCCACTTTGTTTATCTTTTCCTTCAGGATCATTTGGATTATCTTCAGCGAAATGCTGTAAATTTAGCTTTAATCGTTTAATTTCATTCATTTATATCGTCCTTTCAAACAGTCTTAACACGAATGATTTTACGCATAAAAAAAGCACCCATTATAGTGCGGTTAAGCCCAATAAAGTGTGCTGATGTTTATGTTTATTACATTGTATTAATCCAGTTGATTATGTTATTAGCAGTTTAATGACTTGCTTAGGTCAAAATATTATTTTAAATATGAAAATCCATATTCATCAGTAGTAACATTAGTTTTTTGAATCACTGGTATATCTCTTTTGTTTCTAGATAATAAATCTAGATGTTCTCTACTACCTTCACTTAATCTATAACTTTTAACTGTTTCGTAACCTGGATATGAACTTACTGTCTTTAATTCGTATACTTCTATAGCCATTTCAGCTAACACCCTCTAAATAAAATTTTTAGGTTTAAACTCTTTCTTCTCAGGCTCTTTCTGCTTCACTTGTGCTTGGTTACTAGGGTTCGAGTCATTCAATCTTTTCAATTCATATTGAATGCCTTCGAGAGCTTTAGCGATACGTTCATTACACACCGTTTCCACCCTCTTGAATTGCATCAACAATTTTGTCTATCTTCTCTTGAGTTGTCATACTATCTTTGATGATATCTGATGGCTCTTTATTAAATATCTGATTGTATTCGTCATACACATCATCTAATCTATCTTGCAAGTAACTTTCATCGTACTTGTCATACTCATCGATTGTATCACCATCAAGTTCAGTGACGTCATATAGGCCTTCTTCTGTTTCGTAATCTTCTTCGTACTCATCTTCTAATGCTTCTTCAGGACCGCCTAGCCCCTCTAAGAAATCTAAATCCTCTTGATCAAAGTCATCAGAAAAGTCGTACTCTTCTTCCCAGTTTTCATCTTCTTCAAATTCGTCGTCATCTTCCATGAAATCATCTTCATACATGCTATCTTCTTCATCACTGAAATCAGTGTCTAGCACTTCTTCTTCTTCCCAATCAGCATCTTCATAATCCCCTACAGAATTATCAACAATTTCTTCTGCTACACCTTCATTAGTAACTGGCGGTGTATTTGTAAGATTATTATCATCTGGCATTTACAACACCTCCTTTTAATTATTTAACAACGCCTCCGAAATATCTTCCTTCGCGCTCTTCAAAGAACTTATCACGCCAATCAGGATTGATGTGTGGTGCGACAGCACTCCGACAAAAAGGATGCATCGGCGGAGCGTTTACGCCAGGTTGCATATCTTTAACTTTGAAAACTTTTTTGTTTAATCCTCTGCACGTCTTTGTTGTCTTACTATCCATCTTAGCGTGATATTCATATTCTGCGTCAGGTCCATGTTGTTCTAACATATGACGCTTTGCAGCTAATGTTTGTACTCTAGCTGTTTCCGTTGTGAGTAAACGTCTTATCTCATACGTACTATTGCCAGTTTCTTTTCTAAATTCTTTTACGAATTCGTAAGGATGGCGACCTCTTAGTAATACTTGACTTGTCGCTTTTTCAACATGGTGTCTAACTACTTTCATATCACGCCATAGTCTACGAGACCAATTAGAGTTTTGGAAAGGTGCAGTAACGATCGTTTTAACATCGTTTAATGATACATGTAACGTTTCACCTAATATGCCTGCCTGTTGTTTTAACGAGCGATAATAAGCACTTTCCATATAGTTGTACATTGATTGCTCTATCTGTGCATATGAATACGTTACGATTAATCCTAGCTGCGCTTTTAGTAGCTTTTCCCTGTTTACGTACATCGCAGTATTATATCTTTTTAGTTCTCTATTTGCTCTTTCACTAAAGTCGTTATCTTGTACATATTTTCTAGCTTTATTAGCGAAAGATTGAACATCGAAGTTATCAATTTTCTTTTTAGCTTCTGAAATACTAATGCCTTCGCTGTCTGCATATCGAGCGTAGAACTTAGATATCTCATTCTCAATATCATTAATCATGTTGTTGATAATACGTTCTATCTCGAGCGACATTTCTTTATCACTTAGTGTTTCATCTTTGATGATTTCTTTCGCTCTATTGTCCCAATAAGTCATGTATTATCACCCCTTATTGTAAGGTGTTTCGTCATCTTCTTCCGATGGTGGGTTATCAGTTAGATCATTGAACATCAACTCATCAGAATGTTTTATCTTTTCTTCTTGTTCTTTTCTGATACGTTCAACTTCATCTTTAGGATTGTCTATGAAAGAAACAAGAGACATTAATGTTTTCTGACTGATTTCTCCACCAGAATTGATGTACATTTGCATTTCTTCTGTCAGTGACTTAGGCAAGTTTCTTGTGAATGTGAATATCAAGTCTCTAAGGTTGTCCTTATCTATTTCTCTATTGATACTCATAATTTCTCCAACTAACTTGTAACGTCTAACTAAGCCTTTTCGAAATAGACCTTCTTTAATCGCTGTACGTTGTTCTAAACCAAATAGCTTATATTTCATGGCTTCTCCAGATTGTTGACCTCCAAAGTTTTCATCAGTCATATCTGGTGTGTTAGTGAGTGTGTGAATGTCTTTAGCAATTCTTGTTTTATACGATTCAACGCCACTTACATCATATTGTTTATAGATGTATTGAGCGTCTACATTACCTTCCGTTACTTTATCATCTACCGTTGTATATTCAGGAGGTGCTAGATGGAACACATTAGCCTCTTTTTGCAGTGTCGCTACTTCTTCATTCAGGTCAACGTTGCCTTTGATGAGTAGCATTGCGTCATTTAAATCACTCATATAGTTAGCTGTATCTGACTGCGCCTCATCATATAAGTCAATAAGTGGTATGACCTTTTCAAAGTCTCCGCGTCGCTTTTCATTATTGCTAAACTCTGTAATAGTTACTTTGCCAAATGAATGCGCTTCAGGAGGTTTACGCTCTGATAACTCTAAGTTAGTAACACTGTTCGCCACAAAGAAATATGTTGCATTATCAGTAATTACATCAACATAGTAGATATTGCTTTCTACCTCAGTCATCTCGACACTATCTTCTGTCGATACTTTCCAATATCTAACAGCCATAATACTATTTTTCTCAATGGTAGTATCGTATATAACGAATGTATTACGTGGGTCTGATTTATAAATTCTAACTTCATCTTGTTGATTACGTATGATGTATTCATAAGCACGGCCAAATATAGATAAATCTAACCCCAGTGAACGATTGTGACTATCAATGTCGTTTATTGCATGCAACTGATCTATTTTATCTTGTGTCATATTGCCTTCTGATTGTACTTGTATGGCATGACCGAAGCAGTAACCGTTAATAAAGTCTGTAATGTAAGAAGCGAAGTCATGAGCAGCTCTATTATCTGCTAAGTGCTTTTCTCTACGCCTTTTGTTTCGCATGATGTTAAAGTTCAAACCCTGATAATAATCATCTAGCATTTGAAGTCTAGGCACTTGTGCTTCTAAATGATGACGAATAAAGTCGCTGATGTCGTTAGGATTATCTAACAAGTCTTGTGTTGTACCATCGTATTTGTAAGTTTCAACTGCGTCACGTCTGTATATTTCATCACGCATTTGTCGTCGTTCAATATCTCTTTCGAAATTGTTTACGTGTGCCATGTGTTACCTCCTTTATAAGCCCATCGCCTTTGCTCGGCTAATATTCTTCTTAATATTGACATTCGTTCTGTTATTTCTAGGGAAATGGAATTCTTCTAAGCTATATCTCAATGCATCCATTAAATGGTTATTTGCATCTATTGGTTTATTTAACCAGTTACCGTCTTTGTCTTGGTCGAATGTATAAGTGTTTAATTCTTCTATCGTATGTTCACATGTTGGATGTACATATATTTTGAAACCTTGTATAAATTGAACACCTTGCATGATAGAACCTTGACCTTTAATAGATGGTTTGAGATTAGAAATGCCTTTACGTTTAATCTCTGTTATCAATCGCTTCTCTGCACTATCTGCAATTATCTTTGCGTTTTTCAGTCCTTTATCAAGATACATTTGATATATCTCATCGGTCAGCATGCCTCTTTGATAATGCTCATCGTATATCCATAACTCTTTATTCTTTAAGTCAACGATAGTACTAATAAGTGTTGTAGGATCTTGAGTGAACCCAAAGTCACTGCCATGAGCTACAACTTGCTTTTCTTTCAACTTTTTAACCCAGTCAAACTCCTTAACCTCGAAATTCTCAAACACCAGCCCTTCTGCTACACCCCAATCTCCATCACAAACAATTCTTGCACGCCTTGGGTTTGTTCTGTACAAATCCTCATAACGCGCAATATCGACCTCATCAAGCCATTCATTTACTCGATAGGTTGTTGTATATGAAAATGTGTTGTTCAACTTAGTATCTTCGTCAAAGAATGTAGGTTTAAGCCAATGTCTCTCACTCCAGGGGTTGAATGTGACCGTTATCTGTTTAAAAAATTCAGAATCATCAATAGAACCACGTATAGATTCGACAACAGTACTAAATTTATCGAACGTTTCTATCTGATAGGCTTCTTCAAACCAAGCCCAACAAAGTATGCCATTTTCTACTGTTATAGATGTTATTTTCAAAGGGTCATCAAGACCTCTAAATAATATTTTTTGGCCAGTGGGTTTATACGTTATCTCTGGTAAACTATCATTGAATTTAAATAAGTGTTTGACTCCCAGTCTATTTGTAGCCCAACGCAAATCGGTATATGTCGATTGCTTGTTAGTATTACTAAAACGTCTGACAACAAGTAAGTTTGCCCAGTTATACTCCATAATTCTATAAATAAAATTAATTGCAGTCGTCTTAGATTTTTTACTACCCCTTGAACCTTTCACAACTCTGTAAAAGTTTTTGTTATTAAAAAATTGGTTATATCCTCCACCAACGATTTTATCTAACTGTACTTCCATAGTTAATCCTCTAATGGAATGTTGTTAATAATTGTAGGGGTAGTTAATTCTAATTCTTGTTTATCTACTGGAGTATAACCTGAACGGTCTAATATATCCTTAGACGCTTGAAACCTAACCAATTCACTCTTAGCATCTAACAAGTTAATCATTGTTTGTAGTGCTTTAGGTACTTGATTAGATAAATATTCTACTTGATAGCCTTTGAAACCTTCTCTAAATTTATCGTTGTTTTTCCATCGCGAGATAGTAGAACGGTTTACATCAATTTCAGAAGCGATTTCACCTTCATTCAAATCCGTTTCGTTTTTGAGGCGTATATATTCTTGCTGTTTCTTAGTTAACTCTAAATACGCGCCAAATGTTGCATTATTTTGCATTTTTGTCATCTCATATATCACCAACTCTCACGCTAATAGCTTTATTTTTCTACATAAAAAAACGCCCTATTTGGGCGATTTTATTAATCTACAACTTCTATCGATACTATATTGTTTAAATTAAAAAAATTATTTTCTGCGATACGAATAAATCTTTCTGTATCTCTTAGTTCGTTGAGTTTATCATTAATTGTATTAATTATAGATCCCTTTGATGTACCATAAATTGTAACGCTGTTAATATTTCCTGATATATCAGTCATTTTAACAATAAATTCTTTGTTTTTTTCCATTTTTAATCCTCCATTGATTTTAAATATTACACAATTAATTGTATAAAAAAATACAAAAATTGCAAATAATAACCTACCCGACTTTTCTATCGGATAGGTTCATAGGAGAAAAATTATGTTCGATCATTTGAAAGGAATAAAAATAGAAAGGTTTACATGAGGTAAGTCGTTTAATAACTTACACTATCATAATAACAGCGTTAGTGACGTTATTTTTCCAGACTTTTTCCAAACGGTCCAGCAGTTAATCGAAAAACTGGATAGTCGTTGTTTGGAAATTGCGATAATTGATATTTACCAGCTTTTACTACTTTTAATTCTACTCTTTCGGCGAATGCTTCTAAAATACTTTTAGCTTTCTTCCCTTCTTCTAACATTTCATCATCTTTTATTTGAACAATAATACCAATATTGCCTACATATTCTCCTTCTTTTATTTTTGTTGATATTGCTTCTAAAATCTCTATAGCTTTCATATCCTCACTCCTAATGCATAATACCTAACTCATCTGCCAATCTAATAAGTATTTCTTTCCTTAACTCATAAGCTGTTGATTTACTCACACATATTTCTTGAGCAACACCAGTAAGGTTTAATGTTCTCGGCTTTTTAAAGTAATATATATCCATGAGCTGTTGACTCTCTTTACTACTTGTTTGATATACAATATCTATAGCAGACTTCATTCTAGCTAACTGAGATAAACGTCTATCATTCACTACACGCGTTGCTTTTATCTCCGTGACACTAACGTTACTATGCACTCTATCTCCACCAATATTAGTGTCAGTGGGTTGCCAAGGGTTCAACACTTCTTCTCTCACACGTTGGATATCTTTATCTATATGCCTATAATTGCTTAATTCACTTTCTAAATAGCGTTGCGTTGATTTTCTTAATCCCATGCTTACCCTCCATTCTCCAACTTATCTCTTAACACTTCAATTTCATACTCTTTCACTTCTAACTGATGTTTTAGATCATTCTGTTCAAGTATAGAGCCAAATAGTAGTAAAACTAATATAATGATTGCTATTACGCCCCACATTGTTTGACCACCTCTAAATTAGGTTTGTGTTCTAGTACACGTCCGTTAAAACTACATGCATCTTCTTTAGCTGAATATAAATCGTCGTAAGATAAAGCTTCAAATACATTGTCAGTGATTATGCATGTGTTTCCATAACTACCTATATATTTTTTCACTAAATATACTCCTTTTTTTAACTCAACCACGTATTTGCCTATGTTGTTTTTATTATCCTTATTTTTCAACCAAGATACCTCTCTTTCTAAATGTAACTTATCTAATTGCAATCCATGTTTATCTTCCTGTAACTCATTAACTCTTTTCTCTGCTTTAATCCACTTATATATAGCAAAAATACACAGTACTAACACAATTATTACCGATGAAAAACTTATCCAAATCACATTAATAACCTCCTAAAATCCCAAAATATAAAAAGTGTAAAAATAGCAAGATAGAAAGTAAAAACATGGTAACGGAAAACCCAATCGTTACATATTCCTTGTATTTAATTCCTTCAACAAAAAGATATATTATAAATATCTCCATTAAAACAAAGACTATAGACAATGTTATAATTGTAATCATATATATAATTTCACCCAATATTTAATAACCTCCGTATATGCCGTTTAAATGAGCGTGGTCATTCTCGTCGAAGTCCTTAGGCACTTCCACCTCATCATTTGCAGTTAACTTATAATACACTTCTCTACCAATCCATTTACCTAACTCATACATAGCGATAGTAAACCAAATCTTTAATATTCGTTTAATCAACCTGCTCACTCCTTACCTAATATTCTTTTAATCTCTGCTACTATGTCTTTAGAATCCTGTTGATCCAAATCCGTCTGTCCCTCTCTCTGACTCACTGCTAAACTCCTCTACTTCTTTTAACTCTGGCGTCCAAATAGGTACGATGACCAGTTGAGCTAGTTTGTCGCCTTTGTTGATTTTATAAGCGCCCAAATCAAAACGTACATCTGAGTAATTAATATCTCCTTTAATATCTTTGTAATAATTATCTTCTTTGTGATAATATTGGCAATCATTCTTAATATTAATCCCTAGATTACCCTGAAAGCCTGCATCAATTTTGCCAGTCTCAATCACTAAATGTGTCTTGCTACTTACACCACTTCTTGACGTTAATAGCCCTACATACCCCTCTGGAATATTTACTGCTACATCTGTTTTAATTACTGCTTTCTCCTGTGGCTCAAGTATTATTGTTTCTGCTGAATATATATCGTACCCAGCATCTAATCTATCTCTCTTCGGCATAGTCGCGTTTTCTGATAATAATTTAATTTCTAATGTGTTAGTCATTTATTTTTCCTCCTCGATTTCTTGAACTTCTACAATTTCTCTTTGTAACTTCACATTGTTAGGGTGGCTATTAAATGCTTCTTGCCCCTTTTCTTTAGCTTCTACAACACTATTTGCTTCGACTATATAGCATGGATGAAAGAAAAAGGCTGGATGAATAAATGTTTCAAACATCACTCTATATTTCTTCATCACTACCACGCTCCAAATCACTTAATAAATTTTGAAACTCATGCGTTCCGTCGAGTTCGTCCATGCGTTGTAATTGTTGTTTTACAACTCTCTTACCAACTAATATATTCGCTATCTCAGCAATTGGTATATTATTTGGAATATTATTGCTTTTGCCATGAAGTTCAATATACTTTTGTGTCAATTCGTCTTTTAGCGTTGTCCACTTGTTATCCTTCATGGTCGACATCCAGTATTTTCATGGGTCCAAATAATTCATCCCATCTTTTGTAGATCACCTCTTTTTGTTTATCATTATCGCCTGGATACTCCACTATCTCTTTTGAGATACTAGCTAAAACTTTCACTATCTCATCAAACGCCTCTGCTTTTCTTTTCGTTTCTGCCATATCATTGATGAGTTCATCACGTTGACGTTTATAATCTTTACATTTCTTTGTCGTCTCATAGAGCTTTTTTATTAAAGTATTCAAATTCTTAACAACATTGTGATACTCTTCAATAGATAACTTAACTTCTGCCATTCTCTATCCCTCATTCCATTTAGAATTCTCTTTCAATAATCCTGCATTTCTTAACTCATCGTTTAAGCAATATTTACCATCCTCGTACCATACATTAGCTAGGTATCTACCGAACACATCGCTCTTGTATGTCTGAACGTATATATCTTTATTTTCTACACATGATCTAGTTAATGCTGTTGCTTCTTTATAATTCTCTTGTCCTCTCTCTGGCGTATCGACACCTAGCAAACGTACGCGACGTTTAGCATAGGTATCAAAGCCACAGTCCAGTAAGATATCCAAAGTATCCCCGTCAACTACATTGGTGCATGTTGCTTTGTAGGTGTATAAGTTGTTGATGTCCAATTAGTTATCCTCCAATAACTCTGGTTTTTCATAGATGTTGCCGATGATTTGTAAATCTTTATCAATTTCCCACAATTGTTCTGACACACCGTTATAACTCACACGAAATTGACCTTCGTCATACTCAACTACACCTAATTCTTCACTATCAATATTTCTAACAATATCTTTTTCATAAAACTCGATACCATCATTATCTTTCAAGCCTGTTGATTGCATAGCGTCATAGAAAAATATAGGATGTGCAAATTGTCCTGTTGGTTCAAATATAGTTATTTCATCTTCGCCACGTTCTTTTGTAAAATCTAATTCTTCCCACTCGAGCATTTCTTTATTAGTTTTATCCCAAACTCTAAATTTAGGTATCATCTCAAACACTCCCTGTTCTTTTTAATATCGTTCTCACTAACTTTCATCGTCACTCTGTTTCCTGCTACCTTAACCACAAAGCCTTTAACACCTATCTGTCGTAACTCCTGCTGTATCTCTGTAGGTGTCTTACCTTGTGTGTTGTATCTATATCTTTGGTTGATTGTGTCGGATAGTATCATGCGTTCATCTTCTCGTATTCGTCTGCCCACATATACATCAATCCGTCACTTACATGTTTACGGTTGCACTTTCTAGCAATGTTTCGTCTGTCTATGAATAATAATTTTTGAGCTTCTACTGTACTTGCGAATTCTTCAACAATTTGGTTGTTGTTATCGACAAGATATACTGGCTTAGATACGCCTTTATTTCTGCGATACACTCTATATTTCTGTAATGTAGATTGAAATAGGTTATCTGCCATAAGATTGTTATACCTACTGTCCTTAGGGTACGCATGTAATCCATTTCTCAAATTACCGATAAACGTTTCATATACAATATCTGCTGCACGATACTTCTTATTTTTATAAATAACTGTGGAAATACCATTACATCCATTCGCAAACTTGTATCTTCCATCAGGTCTTTTCATTCTGCCTAAGTTACTTACGTATAGATCGTACTTCTCGCTGTACTTCCAAATTTCATCTTTTGCTACAACTCTTTCGTTAAACTCCTGTTTCTTATTCACTCTTGGCATTGTGTCGGTGAAGAAACACTTCAACTTATCGTTATATGTTCCACGTTCCTTTTGGTACCACAGTGTGTTTAGTGGAATACCTGTAATGTTGTGCAAATGAGATAGATCTGTCTTAGTCACTGTGTGGCTAAATGGCTCGTACATATACACCATAGTTAGTCCTCCTCATGCATTTTTAAACTTCTAGCAATATCTATTAATTCGTCTAATTTCTGATTAGTAGTTTTATCAATTTCTTCATCTGATACTAAAAAGTCATTGATGTTCACGTTGAAATGCTTGCAAATTTTATCTAAAGTATCGAATTTAATTCCCTTCGCTTCATTTTTGATAAGTGATAGGATAGTTGGTCTACTTATACCGGTTGCATCAGATAATTCCGTTTGATTAACTTCATATACTTTCATTAATTCTTTTAATCTGCATTTAATCATCTCTAACCCTCCCACTTCTCAAATGCTCTGTTTAGATACCAACGCGCCTTGTCTAAATCTTCTTTTCCGTTCTTACGATTAGCTCGACTGATATACTTAATTGCGTTACCAATTGCAAATGCTAACTCTGGTTTATAATCTTTAGTGACCTGCTCTATGAAGTCTATAACTTCTATATCTCCATACGTGTAATGCGTTGGGTGGTTAACCTTGTCATCTAACGTCTTTTCTACTTCTTTACTAGTTGGTCTAGGTACACTGATAAAGTCATAGTTATCGTCTATTTTAATAGTGCCAATACCATCAACTTTTACTACTGCGACGTATTTTAAATAAAATACATCTTGATATACGTTCAATACTTGCCCATACCTTTGCTTGTTGTTTCTATCAGAAAATTTTATATATTCTCCTACACTTAAATCTCCAATACTCATGATCTAACCACCTTTCTAAGAAAGATGTCATTTTCCATAAGGTAATTACACCATTCACTACGAGGGTGTACTTGAGGCACTTCGAACAAGTGAGGTTTCTTTCGTCTTAGATTAATTTCTTTTTGTCGTTCTAATCTAACTAACCTCATTCTGTCCTCATGTTCTAATTGAGATAGTCGTTTTCTCTCTTTTGCTTCTGTATCTTGCTCGTTGTATTCTTCAAATAAAGCTTCTTCAGGACTATAACCAGAATACTTAATACGTCTTACAATAAGTTTCCATGGTGTCCCTGTATATTCAGCTTCGTGTACATCTTCAACTGGCAATAAGTGTTTCTGTTCTTCAGTTTTTACAACGTAATATAATCTATTATTTTTAAATTCAATCGTTCTATTCTTTGCTAATTCCATTTACTCCACCTCTATTAATTCAACTAGTTCAAAATCTTCATTCATCAATTCTTTGTCAGGGTTGTTACTGATTAAATCTAAAATACGTTCCTTTTCATCACTTGCAGTAATTTGATTGTTTACCCAAACTGGATACTTACATCTAACTTTCATTGTTGCTTCGACTGTAGTTGTTTCTTCTCTGTTAACCATTCACTCATCACTCTCTTTCGTAATTTCGTCATATGCTTTCAATAAGAATTGTGCAGTTTCAATAAAATTTTCAATACTGAGTTTGTTGTCGAACATTAATTCGATTCTTCCGAATTCTTCTTCATTAATAATCATTTTTTTATTTTTGTAACAAACGTCAAAAGCATTTTGACAACCACTTGTTATTCTCATTCCTACTTTTCTATCTTCTTTGTTGTAAACGCCATTAAGTAAACTGTTTAAAGAAAATTCATGATTAACCTCTACTACTTGTTTTGAATTTTTAATTTCTTTGCATACTCTTTCGAACTTATCTTCTGGCATATATTCTTTTGCAAACTCTTTCCAAATGTTATCCATTCTTCATCTTCTCCTTCTTACGCTTCCTGCGTGCCTTAGTTAGTTCTTCATACGTTATCCACTCTTGACCTGTGTACTTAGGTGCCTTACATATCCATGTGAGTGGTACTTCTCTGTTTTGATATCTGAAAATCTTAGCTTTCAATTTTGCTACTTCTGTCGGCATTCCCTTGACGTCTATGACTTCAAGCAGCTTGCTATCTTTCCATAATGCAAAGTCAGCTATATATTCTGTTTTACGTTGGTTATCAAACTTAGGTATCAACTCATATCTAGGTTGTAATTCGATATGATCATATTCCTTGCCTAAGTTACGTTCTAAATATTGGTAGTAGTCGCATTCAATTTTGCTATCGAACACGACACCTTTATATTCAACTTTTTTAGAATTGTATTTACTCACGTCGTCACTCCTACATATCGAATATCGTTGCTTGTAAACCTAGTTCTTCTTCATATAGAAGTTCGTATACGCCCTTAAAACGTTTCAATTCACTATCAGTCATCTTTTTACTTTCTTCTCCAAAATGAGCGCCTGTGAGTGATTTAACGATGTTCAAATTAGTCTCGCGTTTCTCTACTTTTATTTCTTCTGTTCCGTCAGGTCTATAAAGATAATACTTTTCCAAAATTGCCATTAGGACACCTCCGTTATTGCCTGTCTGTTGCCTTTTTCTTCTAACTTGGCATTAATTAACTTGATGAGTGCAGCTTGATTCCCACTGCACCAATCAATCATTTTTTGAGCATACACATCGGAACACTCAAGTATTTGCATAACATTCTCTTTCGTTACCATGCGTCACGCTCCCTGTAGTCATCGCCTAGTACCTTTACGGTTCTAGCGTTATGTTTCATTCTTGAATTGATCCGTTGCCAATTCATGTTTTGATTAAGTTCTTTATCACTAAAATTTGTAGTGAAGATGTTATTCTTTCCAACTCTGTTATCTACAATGCTGAATAGTTTATTTAATGTGTGTTCAGTGTTCTCTACACCTATATCATCAAGTACTAGTAAATCTATGTTACTTAGTAGTTGTACAAGTTCATCTGTTGTTTCTGCAGCATTCTTGTTATATGTCGCTTTGATGCGCTCCATCAACATTGGAATGTGCATAAAAGCGACTGAATATCCTTCGTTTTTAATTGCTTTAGCTATGGCATACGCTATATGGCTTTTTCCGGTACCATATGAGCCTTGTAAGATTAAAGACTTAGGTTTATCTACCGAGAATGTTTTAACGTACTCTATGGCTGTTTTTTTGGCGTATATTTGCTTTTCGTTCTGAGGTTTGTAATTATTTACTGTTGCATCTCTTAGCGAACCGTTTACAGTAGATTGATTGAAGATATTATTTATATATTTTTGCTTGCGTTTCTTCTCTGCTTCTTTACCAGCTTGTATCATTGAACAGTCACAACCATGTCTAAATTCATGCCCGTTACTAAACTTATAATAGTCGTATGTGTTCCCACATTTACTACATTTAAGGTTATGTTGTTCTTCTACGATATTTTTACTAGGTTTGATATTTCTAGCTAAACTTTCCATTGATTGCATTTATAATCACTCCTAGTCCCAATAACTCTCGTCGTACTTCATACGTTCTAACTGATCCATGCCACTAGGTTGTAATTCTTGGTTGAGGTAACCCTCAAATTTAGTACCAAATAATGTTTCAGGTCTTAGGTACTTCTCCATGTTTGTGCCTTTCCACTCGGCAACTTTGTTGTCTATAACTCTTTTAAAGTCATCTAGTGAAAAGCCCTCATCGGTTCTTGCTCGTATGACTGTTTGATTCTTCTTAGTAGTAGACTTGTAATTCTTACCTGTTTGTTGGTTAAGGTAGTCAATTACATCTTTGTAAGGATACACAGTCGACGAAGGAGACAATATATTATTGTTAGTAATCTCTGTAGTAGTCTTTGTAGTAATCTCTGTTAAAGATTCTTGAGTTTCTTCACTATCCATTCTTGAGTTTCTTAAGTTTCCATTCTGAAGTTTCTTAAGAATCCATTCTGAAACTTCTTTAGTATCGACTTTATAATGCAAAGTAGGTGCACCATTAGCTTTTTTTAGAGCTGTATCGACGAAACCAAATGACTTAAGTTTTTTGGTTGCGCGTCTTACTTGATATTCGGTTAAATGCAACTCTTCGTACCATTCGTTGTAAGATTTATAAAAATAACCGTCTTTTCTACTTGTTCTATCTGACCAATAAATCATTTGATTTAATAACGCTGCGCTTGGGTAATCCTCAGTGATTCTTATATAGATAGTAGGTATAGGAATAATGTTATTTTGACCACTGAATTGAGTAATAATTGATGAAATATAATCTCTATTATTCATTATCAGCACCTTCTTTCAGTGCTTTAATTTTGTCTGGTATCTCCCAGTTAGAAATGAATTCTTTGAGTTCATCTGTCATAGGTACATCGTTTAGGATCGCGTCATCACCATATAGATATAAAGCACATTTGTTATATACTAATGCAGATTGTTCTTTACTTTTGCTATACATTATTTGATAACGGTTGAGTTTATATGAAATTCTACTTAAATAGTTTAATTTTTTTGAACTGTAAGTAACTCCTTTGTATCCTGTTTTGCCCTTATGTTTTGTTTTTTGACCGTCAAAAGTGCGATACGTTCTACTAGGGACTCGATTGTCATAACCAATCTTATTTTTATATCCATCACTGTTAAAATATTCATCAACGCCGCGATTGTAAGCTAAAGCTGCATCATCTTCGTTCGAAAACCTACCTAAAAGCTTAGTCTTACCATCTACATATATTTGAGCCCACCATTTCCGGTCTTTTTTGTTGAAATTCACGCCTTTATATTTCGAAACGCTTTGTCCTCTTGCTCTTTGGTATCTATTGGCATATCTTAAGTCCACCAAATTATCTTTAGTAAAATAATTATTTTTTTCTTTTTGAGTGCTACCTTCAACTAAAAAATTAGCTAATGATGTCGTTTTCTTATCACCTTTTTTTATATGTCTTGTATTACCGGTGTAAAACTTATACCAAGTATGTTGATTCACTCTTTCGTAATCTTCATCATCTACGAAAATTTCTTCTCCATCTTGTAAAAATATCGATTTAACCATCTTTCTCACTCCCCGTACAATAGCCATTCAGGTGTTGTCTTGAAAACGAATGCTATCAATTTTATTTTCTCAAGATTGGGAATTCTTTTGCCTTCTTCCCATTGTTTTATACAGAAAGGAGAAACATATAAGATTGAAGCGAATTCGTTTATATCAAAATCTCTTTGTAATCTTATTTGCTTGATTCTATGAGCTATTTCTTTCTTGTTTTCTTTAGTTATTACTCTCGAATTCATTTTTAACTCCTTTCAACATAGCGTTTAAACGATCATCAACTTTTATCCAGCTATCTTGTAAGATATATTTTTCGTCAAAAGACTTAACGCCTATGTTGTGCTGTTCTTGGTGGTGGAATCTGCATAAAGCCAACACTTCATAATCGTAATGCTGCATCTTCTTACGGTTAGCACCACGACCTATTGCGTAGTGATGTGCAAGGTCGGCATTTGATTCCCCGCATAGTACACAGTTTCGATTGACCGTTGCCCAATACAACATTGATTTGTCCCCACTTAATAACTTACTTGTTTCTACTCTCATTGGTATTTGATGATGGAACATAAAAGCGATAATCAGTTCTATCAATTCTCTTGCCACTCTCATTGAACAGTCACGTAAACTTATTTCATCGTAACCGTTCATAATTTCGAGTTCTGATTGAAACCTTTTCCTTAGCGATTCCACAGGTTCTCCCCAGTGCAACTCAATATCTCTACATAATGCAAAAATCTTTTTACGTTGTTCTATTGATAATTTTTTGTTATCAGGTACTTCAACTTCTGCAATGAGTGAGTAACCATTTTCTAATAAGTCAATATGACTTTGTTCTAATTCAACACCAGTCGCAACGACGGAATAAGTACCGTCGTTATCTCGCTGGTATCTTGTAATGTGTTGCATTTAATCACTTCCTAGAAAGGTAAGTCATCATTACTAATATCAATCGGTCCATTAGCATTTGCAAACGGGTTATCTTGTTTTGTCATTGGCGTTTGCTGTCCGTTGGCTTGTTGCTCACGTTGTTTCATTTCATCAGTTTTAGGTTCGGGTTTATTTACGATTTCGTCACCTTTGTTCCAAACTTTTACAAAAGATAATCTGACGAAATACTTTCCTTGATCTTCGTTAAACTTATTTTTAAGTACGATTGTTCCCATTTTGTTAATTAATCTGTCTGTATCGAAAGTTAAATCAGGCAAATTAAGTTGAATTCCTAGTCTACTTAATAATTCGATATATTGTCTTTCTTGGAAGTCTTGTTGGAATGGTGGTACAAATTGATTGTGTTTGTATTGTTTACCTTCGTTATTTTCAAATACGATAGTGAAATATCTTCCTTCTTTGTCATTAAATTCAACATCTTTTACTTTAACTGTGAATTCTCCTGCTCCTAAGAAGTCTCCGCCTTTCATAAATGCCTCTTGATTAGTTTCTTTAGTGTGTTGCGCTTGTCCTGTAATCTTCATAATTTTATACCGTCCTTATTAGTTATTTTTAATTTCCATTTCTGATTGCTTGTACTACGTCCGTAATGCTAGGGTTTACAAATTTCTTATTGTTAATTGTTATATTGCTTGCATGTCTTATTTTGGTTTCAAATAAATTAGAGGGTTCAGCGTTAAGCACATACTCATATGACTTTTGTCCGTTCTCCTCATGCTCTTCAATTGTCATTCTTGCTAAAACATCTGATTGACTTACAACTGCTTTTCTTATTTGATCTTGTGCCTCAATCGTGATAGTGGGATTAATCGTGCTGCCTTCATCGTCTTTATCTTTGTTGATACCTTCATGACCACTTATCGCTAAATGGAATTGATATTGTTCTTGTAACTTAGAGACATATCTATACATATGAACAATACGTGTAGCACATTCTCCCCAATCATTAAATGTCGGTTTCTTAGTCTTACCATTCATGATGTCGTCAATAGTGATATCGCGCAGTTTCTGTATTGTTTCAATCACTACTACATCTATTTGCTTTCCGTTTTCTCTTAGCTTCTCAATTACTTGAGGCAACATTTTTATTACATAAGCAAAGTGTTTGTAGTTTTTTATTTGTACTACTGCGCCATCTTCTGTAACTGTTGTTCCGTCTTCATTAATGTCGAGCACAAGTGCGTTATTGTCTTTAGTTAAAAAAGTTGTTTTACCTGTACCGAATTTTCCGTATATGGCAAATTTGTAAAATTTATTAGCATTTTGCTTGCTGATGTCTTTTACTCCAAGTTGAGTTAGGATATCCTGTTCTTGTTTTTCTTCTGCCATTTATCTCACCCTCAAACTTCTATTTTGTTTTAGTTCTACTCCTTTGAGTTCTAAACCACCTTTAACAGCTTTCAACAACTCTTTTTTATCTAGCTTAGGTTCTTGTTCGACGTAATATTGTTTAGGTATTAAACTTTCATCTGTGACATCTAAGCTAGGTGGGTTGTTAGCAATGCTGTACGAATTAAGCGCAGTTTTGAACTTCTCTTTTCCAGTTTGTTCCATGACTTCCTGTAAACTTTCTTTTAAACGTTTGACACCGTTTTGGTTAGAAGTTTTACGTTGTCTTAATCGTTTTATTTCTTCGTCTATAGCATTGTTATCTGCTTCTAAAGACTTAATGACTGCTACATATCCATCTGCTTTATCTTCGATAGCGTCATTAATACTTGATAAAGTGTCTTTTAAAATTTGTTCGTCTTCTTGTTCTGCAATAAGGTCGTAAACTTGTTGGTAACTATCTTTTAATTCGAATAAATTACTCATCAATAAAACACTCCCCTGCAATAACTTCTTTTGCTAATTCAAAATATTTTTGTAATTCTTCATCTGTGTGAAATTCGTAGAAACTTAGATGATTACAGTTACTTTCATATTTTTTAGAGTAGTGCCAAAAGGTGATACCAACTTCCCCCTCATAATATTTTTGAAATTCTGCTTTCACTTCTTTATCACTATGCAAAATTAATTTATTTAAATCATTGGCTATTTTTAAAAGTTTATGTTTCATATTGACTACCTCCGTATATTTTGATTAAATTAAGTTGTATATTTTGATTAAATTCTGACTGTTAGGCGTTGGCGCGTCTTTCAGTCTTTTTTATTACTTTCAACCACTGTTCCCAAAAGAATGTGCTAAAAATAAGTGTTAACATTGAAAATGCTATTACCGTAAAGAAACCACCTCCTAAAAGTAATGTGATAATCATTGCGATGAACATCGTCATATAACTTAATAGATATTTCATCTTTTACACCTTCCTATCCAAATATGTTTTTGAAATTATCCTCAAGAAACTGTTTCATCTTGCTGCTAGAATAAGTGCTTTTCCGCGTTATCGGCGTTTGCTTGATTAACTTTTTTAGTGATTAATTCGATCGTTTCATTTCCCATAGCATTCCTAACTTCCTCTACCAAAAGCGCTGTTAGGAGTGCTATTTTAATGAGTTGTAGCTTGTTCATTTTGTTTGGCCTCCTCTAAAGTGCCGTTTCTGACATCATTAAATTTTGTTCTATAAAGTCAATTGCTGGTCTAATCTTGATGTAACGTTTATGATTCTTACCAAATCGGTACATACATTGTTCTTGAAATTCTTTGTTGCTATAAACGTGCTTTTCTAAATCATTTTTAGAAATGCCACTTACTTTTACGAATTCTTTGGCGTCTGCGAACCCAATGTATTCCATTGCTATCACTCCTTATACTTCGTTTTCAAAGTCCATTTCTAGTTGCTTTATTTTGTATAATGTCGCTTGTGACGGGAACCAGTTAGCAACCATTGATAAAACATCATCAAAGTGTTTTTGTCTTACATTTGTTCTTGATGTTGCGCCTGTCATCTTTTTGACTTCTGAATTGATGTCTCGGAATAATTCACTGCGTTGTTTTTGATTTGTTATTGCATGTATCTTTTGAATGTGAGCAACTCGTTGATTAATCGTTCTAGACAATAAGTTGTAATCTCCTGTGTCTAACTTTTGGTTTTCTTTCAAATCGATAACATCTGCTTTCACTGTCGCAATTTCTTCTTTAGTTTGTTCCGTCGCTTTAAACATCAACTTGAGTGCTTGCATTGGATCGCTTGGCACTTGGTAAGTTCCAGTCTTTCTTAAAGTCGGTAAAACTTCTGATGTCACCCAACGTTTGAAACGTTTAGCTGATTCTAATTTTGATGAGAAGATTAAACTATATAATCCTGATTCATTTATTAGCGTTACATTTTGCATTCCTCCAGGTGTCTGTATTTTACCGACCCCTTTATCTTCAGCATCAACATGTTCTCTGATTGCGTCTGCCGTTCTTTTGTAACCTAAAATGTCTGCAACATCTTTCCCTACAAAACATGGTTCCTCGTTTACTGTTAATGTTCTTACTGGTAATTCTTCGAAATTAAATACTTGTAAATCTCGCATTTGATTTCCTCCTTATTAAATTGTTTGGTGTTGTTTTTCTTCGACTAAAACGTATTTAAAATACGATTCATCTTTTAAAAAAATAATCTCGTCGATAGAGACTTCTAAAACTTTTGCAATTTTAAATGCGTCTTTAGGTTTGATGATTTCTGGATTATTCTCCCAAATGTTATAAGTTGATGGAGAAATTCCTAATTTATAAGCGAAAGATGATTGAGTATAACCTTTTCTTTTTCGCCATTCATCTAACTTCAAGTTTTGTTTTATGTGATTCATTTTTTTACCTCCTTGTTAAGCTCTGATTAGAGTATATCGAATTATAAATACGATTGCAAGTATTTTTCGTAATTTATTTTAAAAAATGCGTAACTTTAATTTAATAAATCGTATTTTAGATGTTGCAATTACGATTTTTCATAGTATAATAATAAGTGTCAAAACATCATATATATAAGGAAGGTAATTAAAATGGCTTTCAAACATTCCATCAAAGAAATTAGACTGAACAATAGATTATCAAAAGTTGAAATGGCAAAAAAATTAGATGTTTCCGAAGGTACTATTAGAATGTGGGAAAACGGCAAAAACGAACCTAGAATGGGTATGATTGAGAAAATTTCTAGTTTGTTTCATGTTTCAAAAGGATATCTATTAGGAGAAATCGAAGAAGCTACAATCCCAGAAATCGATAACGAAATTGATATTCCTTATTATGGTAAAGTTTCTGCTGGTAACTTTGAAGAAATGACGGTTGATAATAAGACTCTCAAAGCGCCATCTTTTGTTTTCAGTGGTCGCAAACCTAGCGAATGTATAGCTTTACAAGTTAACGGCGATAGCATGAATAAAATACTTGCTAATGGTTCGTATATAATCGTACATGACTATAGAATTAATCAAGATTATAAATTAAACAGTAATGATATTTTAGTTTTACGATTAGGTGGAGAATATACAGTAAAACGTGTAAGACTTACGGAAACCAAATTACATTTAGAACCAGTTAGCTATTTTGATGAATTCAAAACAAATACATATGACATTGAAAATACTAACGAAATAGAAGTTATCGGTAAAGTTATATATAACTATCAAAAGTTCGATTAATAGCGTCCTAGTGGCGCTTTAATATAAATTAATTTAAAGGAGAAATGTAGAATGAAAAAAGTTTTATTTATTTTATTATCTTGTTTTTTAGTTTTAGTGGCATGTAGTAACAACAATAACAACTCAAAAAAATCAACTTCCGTTGATGAAAATAAAGTGCAGTTCACTAACGATACTTTAGTCCTTGATCAAGCCGTTTTAAAAATAAAAGATACTTTTTTGGTAAACGATAAAGATTTAGATAACGGAAAGAAATTATTAGCCTTTAAATATGAAGTTAAAAGTAAAGATGGAAACGAACAAATAACGCCAATGAATGTATGGATAGCGTCAATGGAGGCTGTTCAAGATAGTGAGAACACCGAAAGTAAACTTGAAGTCGGTCCTACTCCAAACACTGGTAAATTTGAAGAATGGGATAAACATAACGGCGATGTAATTAAAAAAGGTAAAACTGCTAAAGGTATTATCACTTATGAATTAGAAAATGATAAGCAAGTGACACTTAAAGCTACTAAAGGAACAGAAGGTAAAAAACTTGGCAACAAGAAAATAGATGTCAGTAAATTAAAAACTGTAGATTATTCAGCTGCAGATGATATAGCTAACAATTAAATATAACAAAGGGGAAATGTAAAATGAAAAAGGTCCTATTTTTAATATTTGCAAGTTTATTAGTGTTAGGTGCATGTGGTCAAGACGAACACAAACCAAATAAGGATGATAATAAGAAGTCGGAAAGTAAATCAGATAAGAAATCTAACGATCCAAAGAAAGATAAAAAATCAGATGATAAGAAAGTTGATTCTAAAGACGAGAAACAATCTGAATCAAAAAACAATAGTGATGACACTACTAACAACGAATCAGAAAGCACATCTAAAAACGATAATGGTAAATCACAAAGCAATAATGGAAACAATGAACGCATACAAGGCAAGCAAACCACTCAACAAAGCGATAACCAACAACCACAAAATAATAACGGTTATATGTCGCAAGCTGAAATCGATGAATGGAATAGAACAAAACCTACCACACACGATGAGTCACAAATGGGATATGGACGTTCAGAGTATGAGGAGGCTCGTAAAGCAAGCGAAAAGGTTTGGAACAATCCAAACGCACATGTAGGTGGTCCAGGTTGGGTAGGAAAAAATGAAGGTTACGACAGTTGGGCTAAACGACAACAAGAAGTTCAAAATACACCAGCAGAATAATTTTACGGGTAGCTCGCCTACCCTTATTATTTTTTACCTTTTTAAGGAGGAACACAGAAAATGGCAACATTTACAGTAACCAAACGCAAAAATAAGAAAAGCTCATCATGGCAATATGATGTTAAACACCCTAGTTTGAAATCTGGCAAAAAACGTAAATCTGGATTTAAAACAAAAGCTGAGGCTACAAACGCAGCACAACAATTTATTAGAGATTTAGAAGATGGCAACAACATTGAAGATAATAAAAAATTCATTGACTACTACGATGACTGGATAAAAATTAAGAACAAGAAACAGTTATCTAGCAAACAATTCTACTGGTATGAAAGATCGATTAAATTATTCAGTGAGTATTTCGGAGAAAATATGTTAGTTAAAAATATCACACGTAGTGAGTATCAAAAGTTTTTAAATCAATACGCACAAGGTCACACTGATGAAACAGTAAGAAAAGTTCACGGTTGTCTTGCTAGATGTATTAGAGACGCGTTATACGATGGCTATTTGAAGAAAGACCCTACTTATAATGTAAATATCAAAGGGACTGAAAAAGCTAAAGATGAGAAATTTAAGTTTATTACGATAAAAGACTATTTAAACTTGCTAGATTATTTCAAGAAAAGAGATGAAGAAAGTTATGTTTTGCTATATCTATTAGGCATTACTGGCGCAAGATATAGCGATGTCATCAATATGACTTACAAAGATCTAAACAAAGCGAATGGCATAATTCATTTGCCTGGAACGAAAACAAAGAATTCAAAACGTGATGTAGAAGTTAATTCAAAAGATATCATGCACATAAATTCAAAATTAGCTAAAATGCCGCGTAGAATTGATGGCAAGTTATTCTCGGTTAGTCATACATCAGTAAGTAAAGCATTTAGAAAAGCTAAAGAAGTGATAGGATTAAACGATAATAATATAACTCCCTATTCACTCAGACATACGCACACATCTTACTTACTATCTAAAGGAATACCAATCGAGTATATAAGTAAACGTTTAGGTCACGCTACTATATCACAAACGTTAGACACGTATTCACATTTATTAGAAGAACATAAAAAAGAGCAAGGCCAACGTGTCAGAGAAATATTCTCTTGACACTTATTTGACACTTACTCTCTCGAAAGCCCGTCATATCAACGGTATAGTACGGAAACGGAGGGAT